>MRWF01024619.1_pt1 | contig 290738 bp, 284 predicted proteins | sample 1013331 | NCBI WGS metagenome assembly MRWF01 (sample SAMN06117577, study PRJNA244670) | biofilm metagenome | biome: Water; feature: Cathode Biofilm; material: Biofilm; isolation source: microbial consortium enriched at the cathode of a solar microbial fuel cell | place: USA: District of Columbia...
GTTCCAGTTCCCGGTAAATCCGGTACACCCGCTTGTGGTTGTAGGGCAAGCCCTGCACGTTCCTTAAATGCAGGAAACACAGACCAAAGCCCCAGGTCCGGTAGGTTGTCGTCAGTCTGAGCAGCCAGTCGGCAATCACGGCATTATCCCCCGACGTCTTTGGTTGATACCGGTAACAGGTCTCGCTGATCTTGAACGCCTCACAGGCTACCCGGATACAGGCCCGTTTCTCTGTCACCGCTTTTTGGGCCATCTCTTTGCGTCGAGATGGCCTTACCACTTTTTTTCAAGTGCCTCGCTGACGATCTCCGCTTTCAATTTCTCCTCGGCGTACATCTTCTTCAGCCGCCGGTTCTCGTCTTCCAGTTCCTTCATCCGCTTCATCATCGAGACATCCATGCCGCCGTATTTGGCCCGCCAGTTGTAAAAACTGGCATCGCTCATGCCGTGTTTACGACACAGCTCCGCCACCGGTACGCCGGCCTCGGCCTCTTTCAGGATGGAAATGATCTGGGATTCGGAATATCTGCTCTTTTTCATGTGAATTCTCCTGTCTAAACTATATTGGAAAATTCTACTTTTGAGCACCACTAAATTCCGGGGGGATTACCGATCCACTACGTGGCCGAAGAGCTGGCAGACCAGGTGCGCTTGATGTATGTCGGCATGACCCGCGCCCGGTCCCGGTTATTGATCACTTCAAGCGAAAGCACGCCGTTTACTGAACGGCTGGTGGAACTGGTGGTGCCGTGAGCAGGAGTCGGTAGCGTCTATGGCGTTCTCCAATACGAGGGACCAAGGTATATTGAGAGCGTATTAATTCATTGAATAACTGAATAAATACGTAGAAAAGCTAGTGAATCCGTAGAAAATAGTATACTTTATACGTAATAATTCATACATTATGTGAATAATTACGTGCGTTATATACTATGAAAACCTTGACTGGACTAGGGAAAGCCGACCGGGAACGTCTCTCTGCTGTACTCAGGGCCAGCAAGGGGACGATTTCAGTCCCGGAAACGGCAGACATTCTAGACATGCCGAATTCCGGTGCGGCCAAGTTACTGGCCCGGTGGGCGACAAAAGGCTGGTTGTCCCGCGTTCGCCGGGGCCTGTATGTTCCCGTACCCCTGGAATCACGCACGGCGGATATCCCCCTTGAGGATCCCTGGTTGGTTGCGGACTGGATTTACAGCCCGTGCTACATCGGTGGGTGGAGTGCAGCGGAATATTGGGATTTGACCGAACAGATCTTCCGAACCGTGGTGGTGATGACAACGCAACGACCCAGAAAACGAAAAACGGAAATCAACGGCACGGATTTTTTACTCCGCTCAATCGCCGATGAAGCGATGTTCGGTCTTAAAGCGGTCTGGCGTGGTCAGGTAAAAGTTAATGTGTCCGATCCCACACGTACCATTCTCGATATGTTAAATGATCCGCAACTGGGGGGAGGCCTGCGTTCGGCTGTCGATATGTTCAGGAATTACCTGAATTCAGAAAAGAAGGATCTGAAATTGTTAATCGACTATGGAGAACAATTGGGTAATGGGGCGGTATTCAAGCGACTCGGTTACTTACTGGAAAAATACGCAGGGAATGAGCAAGCGCTGATGGATATGTGTAGAGAAAGACTGACTACGGGCAATGCCAGGCTGGATCCGGCATTAAATTCACCAAAATTAATAACCCGATGGCGCTTATGGGTGCCGGAACGGTGGGCAGAGGACTGAGGAAATGATTGATAGACAGGAAGTCATGGAATTCGCGCGGGAGTTTGGTCTTGCGGTGCAGGAACGGGTTGGGCACCATCATCCGCAAGGCGCAAAACAAGATCCAGGACCCCGCCAAGCTGGAACGGTATGTCTGGAGTACGGAGCACTAACGTAGAATCTCATTAAATGAATTGTAACGTATCAATAATATGGTAATTACACCGGAACAAATCGATATTTGGCGTAGTGTAAGATCTGAGACTCAGAATTTGGAGTTTAAAGAGGCCAAGACGCAGTATGATTACACCAAACTTTGTAAATACTGTGTTGCGCTGGCGAATGAAGGTGGCGGCCATCTTATTTTAGGTATCGCCGACAAGCTCCCGCGACAGGTAGTTGGCAGTAATGCGGTTAATGATACCGTCGACATGGCGTCAAAACTGTTCCAGGACATTGGCTTTCGCGTCGATATCGAGGAGGTTAACCATCCTGACGGGCGAGTGGTGGTATTTTCAGTTCCCTCACGTCCCAGGGGAACAGCTTACCATTTTGGCGGTGCCTATCTGATGCGCTCGGGCCAGCAATTGGTACCCATGACTGAAGACCAGCTCAGAAAAATTTTCTCGGAGGGGCAACCCAGTTGGCTAGATGAGATTGCTTGCAAAGATGTGAGTGCTCAAGAGGTGATTCAAACTTTAGATACGCAGGCATTTTTTGATTTATTACAGAACCTTTACCCAACTGACCAGAAAGGTGTACTGGCGCGTCTTCAGCAGGAACGTTTAATCGAAAAATCATCAGCTGGGTTTAACATCCTGAACATAGGAGCAGTTTTACTGGCGAAAAATTTGAGGTCGTTCCCAAGCGTTAGCCGTAAGGCTGCAAGGGTAATCGTTTATGCTGGGGAATCGAAATTGGAAACACTGTCGGATTTAACCGGAGAGAAAGGCTACGCTGTTGGTTTTTCCGGCTTGGTCAGTTATGTTTTAAGCAAGCTCCCGCAAAATGAAGTCATTGAAGGCGCCCTCCGCAAAGAAACCAAGTTGGTGCCCGAAGTGGTGATTAGAGAATTGCTGGCAAACGCACTGATTCATCAGGATTTCAACTTATCCGGCACCTCCCCGGTTGTTGAAATATTTTCTAATCGCGTTGAGATATCGAATCCCGGTGAACCGATTGTGCCGGTTGAACGATTTATTGATGGCTATCAGTCCCGTAATGAACGCTTAGCTGATTTGATGCGGCGATTTGGTATTTGTGAGGAAAAAAGTAGTGGAATTGATAGAGTGATTGAAACTGCTGAGTTTTTACAATTGCCAGCTCCCGAGTTTCTGGTCAGTCACCAAAGAACCATTGTTGTGATACACGGCCCGCGTGCTTTTCGGGATATGAAAGGAAGCGATCGGGTCCGAGCCTGTTATCAACACTGCGTTTTGCAATGGGTATTGCGCAAACAAATGACTAATCAATCTCTCAGAGACAGGTTCGGGGTGTCCGAGGGCAGCAGTAATAAAATCTCCCAGGTCATTACGGCAGCCATAGAGCAGGGGTTAATCAAAAACGACCCCAATGCACCTGACTCCCGGCGGTACGCAAGGTACATTCCGATATGGGCCTAGCCATTTCATTCCTGATGTCCTATACGGACATCAGGAATTATAACTCTTTGTTTTTTAATAATATTCTTATTTCATCGCAAACCAAAGCAGGTTGAAAAATGAACAGATAAGCACTGGTCTTTGAGTATTAAACGGAAGCTGAATCGTCTTGAAAATGCAAAAATATTTAATAAAAACATAGAGTTATATGAGCGCATCTGAAATCGTCAATAAAGTCTGGAACTACGCTCACGTTCTGCGTGATGACGGTATGGGTCACCGGCCCGGCGCCCGTGTTCCGGCAGCTTGACGAACAAGCTAAAGAGCAGGCGGACCAGGTGCGGTTGATGTATGTCGGCATGACCCGGGCCCGGGCCCGGTTATTGATCACTTCCAGTGAAAGCACGCCGTTTACTGAGCGACTTGTCGAGCTCGTAGCGCCATGAACGGGCTGTGGCCTGTCACTAACACTTGATAATCCCCAATATGGGGACTATTATCCCCATATTGGGGATTATTGTGGGGCGAGCATGCTTCAGGACACCATCGGCGACGCACTGTTCACCAAGACACAGCAAAAGGTGTTGGGACTTTTATTTGGCAAACCGGATAAACGTTTTTATACCAATGAGATCATGCGACGGGTGGCCATGGGGCGCGGGACGGTCAGCCGGGAGTTGGATCGATTGGTGAGGGCCGGGTTGTTGACGGTGAACAGGGTGGGCAATCAGAATTATTACCAGGCCAATCCTGAATGCCCTGTATACGAAGAATTGTTGTCCATCGTCCGTAAGTTGGCGTTCGTGGAAGATACGGATATGGACAGAAAAGTAAACGTAAACGGTGATGTATTGAAGATCGGTGGCAGGTTATCTATCGCGCGCAGTGCGTTGGATGCACTGATCAAACGATATCATATCAAGCGCCTGGCTCTGTTCGGTTCTGCCGCCCGCGGAGAGATGACGCCCACCAGCGATATCGATTTGCTGGTTGAGTTTGAAGAAGGAAAGTCGCCTTCGCTGGGCAGCATGGTAGTGATCAGCGACGCGTTCAGTCAGTTATTCGGTGGTCGCAAAGTGGATCTGGCCACCACCGCAATATTAAATAACCCATATCGGCGCCGAGAAATAGAAAAAGACATGGAGTTGTTGTATGCCGCTTAACGACAGAGATGCCGCCTGTTTATGGGACATGCTGCAGGCGGCAAAGGAAGTGGATGTGATGATGCAGGACCATGACCTCGCCGGTTTACTGGAAAGCCTTATATTGCAAAGGGCTCTGGAGCGTAGCCTGGAAATAATCGGAGAGGCCGCACGGCGGGTTTCACCGGAAGGCCAGGCAGTATTGGCGGAAATTCCATGGAGGGAAATTATCGGTCAACGTAATATTCTCGCTCATGAATATGGTCAGATTGATCATGAACAGCTATTTAAAACCGTTAAAGAAGATATACCGGATTTAATCCGTAATCTGGAAAAGGCATTGCCCCCGGTTTGAAAAACAATACTTATGACTACACGATCCTTACGTTCAATATATCAACTTAAAGTCACGCTAAAAGGCATTAAGCCGCCAGTCTGGCGCAGATTTCTGATTGCGAGCACGAATAATCTGAAGGATGTTCATATTGCCTTGCAGGTCATCATGGGCTGGACCAATTCGCATCTGCATGAGTTCGAGCATGGCCGGGAACGTTATGGAGTGCCGGATGAAGAGTTTCCATCCGATATTAATGATGAAATTGATTATCGACTGGAACAGGTATTACAAAAAGAAAAGGACAAGTTACAGTATACATACGATTTTGGTGACGGCTGGGAACATGAAGTGGTGCTGGAAAAGATCCTGCCGTTTGAATCGGACACCCGGTTACCGGTGTGTCTCAAGGGGAGCCGGGCCTGTCCACCCGAAGATGTAGGCGGTATTCCGGGCTATGAGATGTTTCTGGAGATTGTGGCTGATCCTGCGCACCCGGAGCATGAGGAGATGCTCGAATGGATAGTCGATGATTTCGACCCCGAACATTTTGATTTGGCGCAGACGAATGATTTGTTGCGAGAGTACTGCAATTAATGTGCGGAGAAATCGTTAAACAAATGCAGGCGGTGTTGGAGTATGTAAGGTCGGTTAAAGTCTCGTTAAATGGTGAATCTTAATGCGCAGGGACTGGCAAAGAGATGAGTTGTTGTTGGTCTTCCATCTTTATTGCCGCTTGCCTTTTGGCAAACTCCATAAAAGTAATCCGGATATTATCGAACTCGCGAAAGTAATAGGGCGAACGCCTTCTGCCGTAGCCATGAAAGCATGCAATTTCGCCAATCTTGATCCCGCGCTGGAACGGAAAGGATTATCAGCTGTAAGCAAGTCAGACCGGTTGCTCTGGGATGAGTTTCGTGATGATTCCAACAAGATAGCCCTGGCTGCCGAGGATCTTTACGACAAGCGGATAGAGCCCGTGGTTAAAGAGGATGAAATCAAAGAATCAGCAATGCCTGTTGGAGAAACCGAGAGTGTTCAGAATGTAAAAGTTCGCAGGGTGCAGCGTTTTTTCCGGAATAGCGTCATCGTCAGCTATGAAAACCGGTGTGCGATTTCAGGCATCCAATTACCTCACTTGTTGATAGCCAGCCATATTATTCCCTGGAAAGACTCCGTTGAGAGGCGGGCAGATCCCAGTAATGGTATATCCCTGAATGGTTTGTATGACAAGGCTTTTGATAAAGGCTATATCACCTTTGATGAACAATGGCGTGTTTGCATTGCCACTGATTTAAAAGCGCATTTTGATGATAGCGAGATGAGCGAAAAACTATTGAATATCGAAGGTGTGCGACTATCAATGCCAACCCGGTTTTTACCGGATCCCGAAGCGATGTCGTATCACCGGTTGAAAATATTTGAAAAGGCATATCGTACGTCATATTAGAAATCTATAATATTGAGCGATATGTTGTGTTAATAGTAAGGAGTATTAATATGAAACTTGCATTACTGATACTGAATTCGATGTTTTTATTGCTGTTTGTCAGTACCATTGTAGGCACTTGGGGTGATGCGCCCGCTGTAATTGCCGGTATTGCAATCTTGAACCTGGTGCTGAATTCTCTTTATATCCTGGTGAAAATTCCGAACGATTTTGCCCGTGAAGCTGAATAACAGGAAATGATGGATAAGTCATTACAACCCGGCGAAATCGGAGTTCTACAACACATGAACCGCACGGTGCTGAACGGCCAGATCGCGGAAGTGACCGGCAGGCTCAAGCGGCGCCTGCTTTATGATCTGCGTAATCCGGCGGATTCCGAGATCTGCGTGGCTTACAAGGTGTGCGTGCCCGGTTACCCGCAAGTCTATGAAAAGGTTGATTGGTGTGTGAAGGCGCACCAGATCCGGCGCATTGATGAAGGGGATGTATTGGCAACGCGGGAATCATCCCGGTGTGTTGAGTCTGTATCGGGCGGACTGGAATCTGCATCCTGATTTTACCTCCGTTTTATTTTCCGGTCACAGAATCTTTCCATTTGAATCTCAATTCTTTTTGTCATGCCATGTCGCCGGGTCCAGGCCATAAAACTTTTTGAGTTGTTGGTATAACTCCGGCAGTTTCTCCTGCATTTCTCCCGGTTTTTCAAAGAACGTTTCTGTGGCCACGGCAAAGAATTCCGCGGGTGAGACGGCGCCGTAGCTGTCCATAACGCTTTTGTCGTGATGCTCTGCTTTCATCACGAGGGCATCGTATTCCCGGGTGAGGACTTCCGCCCATTCCTTGTAGTCGGTGCTGTTACGCAGAACCGGCAGGCCATCCATAATGGTGTTTTCCTCATCCAGCTTGTGGGCGAATTCATGCAGGACAACGTTGTGTCCGTCGCGTTCGTGCAGGGTACCGTGGACCACATCCGACCAGGCCAGGACCACCGGGCCACGGTGCCAGGATTCCCCGGCCCTCGATTCCTGTCCATGCGTTTCCACGACACCGTCGTACGTAGTCTCTTCGGCTACATAGGTGTCCGGATAGACCAGGATGCTGGTGAAACCTGTAAACCGGTAGTTAGCCCTGTTCAGCAGCAGGATGCAGGCATTACCGGCAATGGTGAGTCGCATCTCATCGGTGATGGTTATCCCGGCGCAACCAATGAATTGTTTCTCATCGAGGAAAATATTGATGCGGCCGTGGAGGTCGTGGCGGAGGTCATCGGGCAACATGGAATACAGTGTCACCTTGTCTTCAAGAATGCGGATGTATTGAGCAGGCAAGGGTTGCCTGAGTAGCCGTTCTCGCCGGGCCTGGCGTGATTTGGTGTAGGTGAGCCAGGCCAGGACGCCGGCAAGGAGAATACCCAGTAAGAACAGAAAGGCCAATGTGAGTGTTTACCGAATTCGCTGGTGCAATAAATCGAACGGCTAAGTATGGAATACCCACCATACGGGATGAACACTATGCCGATAAGCGTCCCCCGAGTCCACAGCCGTAACCGGATAATCCCGCGTTGCAGTCAGTCCGGCAATATCAATGCGTATCCAGGTGGCGCTGCGATTCTGCTACCTCAACTGTGTTAAAGTCCTGAAATGAACTACGGAGACGCGGTGAAGACCTGGGAAGTGGAGCTGAATGGTGAGACACACCACTTTCGCATGGAGCACAATTTCTGGTCGGGTGAGAAAAAATATTTTATCGACGATGACCTGGTGGAACATGTCAGCGGCAGCCTGAAAGCTTCGGCCAATTTGCCAGGGATGTCCCGTTCAATATCGGCGGCCATCTCGGCAAGTTCCAGCATCGGGCAATGGGCCGGGTTGTGTTTTATGATCTTTATGTTGATGGCAAGAAAATCGAGGGCGAGGAGAAACATGCCCTGCGCCTGCCAATGTGGGCAATTGTCTTGTTGATCATGGTCTTGTTCCTTATAGCGTTTCTTTCCATGCAGGGCTCGTGAATAAACGCATCACAACCTGCTTGTTCCTGTTTTTCTTCAACGGGTGTCTGTGTGTCCCCGTGATGGCCGATACGGCATGCGGCGAGGAGGGCGTCTGGTTGCAGGTGCTGGGGTCGGGCGGCCCGGAGCTGGATGATGGGCGTGCTTCCTCCGGTTACGTGATCTGGGTGGACGGCAAGGCACGTATCCTGGTGGATATGGGCAGCGGCAGTTTATCCCGCTTCGAGCAAAGCGGTGCGACCATCAATGACCTGGATGTCATACTGTTGAGTCATCTGCACGTGGACCACAGCAATGATCTTCCCGTTTTGGTCAAGGCCTCTTTTTTCAGCGGGCGGGACCGCGACCTGTCTGTTTACGGTCCAACCGGTAATCCCCTGATGCCATCGACAACAAGCTTCGTCGGGCTCTTGTTCGGGCCGGAGGGGGCGTATCGCTATTTGAGCGATTACCTGGATGGCACGGAGAGCTATCGAATCGTGCCACACGATGTTTCGGCGAATGGCAAGATCCAGCAGGTTGTTCTCGATGACAGCCGTTATCGGATCACCGCCGTGCCGGTGCATCATGGCCCGATTCCGGCGTTGGCCTGGCGGGTACAGGTTGATGAGAAGGTGATCGTGTTCAGTGGCGATATGAATAACGATAACAACACGCTCACGGGGCTGGCGCTAAAAGCGGACTTGCTCGTTGCGCATCATGCCGTACCGGAAGGGGCTACGGGCGTTGCACGGAATCTGCATATGCCACCCTCGGTGATCGGGCACATCGCCGCCAGTGCCGGTGTTACACAACTGGTGTTATCGCACCGTATGAATCGTACTCTCGGTCGTGAAACCGAATCCGGCCAATACATTCGTGAGAGTTACCAGGGGCCCATGCAATTTGCGGATGACATGCAATGTTTCCGGCCTTGATGGAAATTAAAATGTATCGCCTGCGGCGATGATGGTTTTACTGGATTCCAGCTTTCGCGGGAATGACAGCTGGAAAACCAGATTTCTCGCGATCGCTTGAAATGACAGGGAAGGTGCCAGCTTCGCCGGAATGACTGTAGTTGATCCCTGCATTCGCCGCCATGACAGGCATGTGTTTCGCCTCGGAATGACCCATGAAAACATGACTATTACGTGGTTTATCAACGGCCTGACGGCGAAAAGCCCGGCAATGCCGCTGCGTATCGATCGTAACTGACTGTCTAATAAGGCTATTTTCCGTTACAATGCGAATGATAGAGATTTCTTTCCAAAACCGGGGATTCGTGGATAATAACTCTGCCGTATGTCGGCACCTGTATGAGATGATGGTATGAAGAAACCGAATCTGTCCATGATGCCGATTTTCCCACGGCTTTTGCTATCCTTTTCCCTCATTTGTCTCGCCGCCATGCCGCTACAGGCAGCAGAGCCGGAGTTTCCCCACCAGGTGGATACCCGCCTGCAAAACGAGTTGATGTATCACCTCGAACAACTGGGCCTGAACAAGGCGGTCAAACAGGGCCGGCTGGCGGTGGCGCTGGTGGATGTGACCGACCTGGAGCAGCCACGGCTGGCCCACGTTAACGGTAACAAGATGATGTACGCGGCCAGCCTGCCGAAGATCGCCATTCTGTTCGCTGCGTTTCACCAGATCACGGCGGGCAAACTGAAGAAAACCCAGAGCCTGATCCGCGACATGACTGACATGATTCGCGTGTCTTCCAACCAGGCGGCCACGCGCGTGATGAACATGGTCGGCCCTTACAAGCTGAACCAGCTACTGCAAACCTCGCCGTATCGTTTTTACGATGTGAACAACAACGGCGGCCTGTGGGTGGGCAAACCCTATGGCAAAAGTCCGGCCTTCCAGCGCGATCCGTTGCACGCCATTTCCCACGGCGCCACGGCCTGGCAGGTGGCGCGTTTCTATTACCTCATCGAGAACGAGAGCCTGATCTCACCGCAAGCCAGCCGCGAGATGAAGGAGATGCTCAGCAAGCCGCGCATTCATCACAAGTTTGTCGCCGGTCTTGAAAAGGTGCATCCGGATTCCGCCATCTTCCGCAAGTCCGGTACCTGGCGTACCTACCATGCCGACAGCGCCATCGTCGAACGGGATGGTCGGCGTTACATTGCCGTGGCATTAGCCAATGACCAGAATGGTGGTGAGTGGTTGAAGGAGATCATCGTGGCGATGGACAACATCATCTTTACCACGGACGCCCCGCTTCAGGTCAGCATGGCCGACTGAACAACCGTCTGCTCGTGCCGGCGCAATCGCTGGTAATCGGGTTTCAGGCTGATCACAACCAGGATCCACACCAGGCACACCGGCATCACCAGGTAGCTGAACGTTTCGCTGGACCAGTTAAAACTGAACCACTGTGTCAGCGCCAGCACCAGCACCGCGCCAATGATCTTGAACATCCGGTAACCAAACATGTCAATCCAGGCCTTGGCGCGGTAAATCAACGTCGGGTCCACCGGCACGTAGAGCATTTCTTTCGAGGCCCGGTTCAGGGAATAGGAAAGCCCGCGGTCACTGATCTTCATGGCGGCACCGCTGCTCAATCCCGGGCTGCTGTTGAAATACCCCGATGCCATTAACAGTATTACCGGTTGAAACAGCATGCCGCCGATGGCGCCCAGGTAGCGCAGTACCAGCGGCGTTAACAACAGGTTGATCGTTAATGCCACCATGCCAAGCACACTCAGGAATGTGGAAAGATAGGCGGTGCGCGCTTCGCGCTCGGTATACACCTGTTCCACGAAGCTGAGGAACTGGTATTCGACAATGGGTTCGACCAACTGGGCCAGCAGGATGGTGATGGTGATCAGCAGGATGTAACGGTTGCTGAATATGCGTGTGAAGCTGAGTGAATTGCCCAGTCCCTGCGGGCGAATGTGAAAACTTTCCTCGCTGTAGATATCCAGGTTGATCAGTAACTCCGCGTAAACACCGAGGGTGAACAGTAAAAAGGCACTGAGCAACATCAGGTCGTAGGACGTCATCGCGGTTTCCCGGATCAGCCAGCTCGCGGCCATGCCGCCCAGTATGCCGCCCACCAGGCCGCCACTGCCGACAAACCCGTACCAGCGACTGCCCGTATGCGTGGCGTAGTTACTGTTGGTCAGGCTCCAGAACTGTTCCACCAGGACCACGCTCAGAATATCAACAAGAATGTAAAACCCGACGGCCACCGCGGGCGAGGTCTTGCCGCTCTGAAGCAACGCGACAAAGATCAACAGGATGGCGCAGAAAAACTGGCAACTGAACATGACCACCTTGCGCCGGTCATGCCGATCCACGAAGTGGCAATACGCCGGCATCAGCAGCCCCAGTAACAGGGCGCTGGCTATCCAGACGTAGGGCAACTGGTCGGCGCGAAAGTGTTCCAGGTAGATGGAACGGCTCGCCGGCTTGATCATGTAATAGGCGAAAATGATCTGGAAGAAATTCAGGAACAGGGAAATGCCGCGTATGGCGGCCACTTTCCGCTCACTGATGTGTACGTTCATTCGGCCAGTGACTCGATGTTTTTCGGCAGCGGTTCCGCTGCGGCCGGGTTTTTCGCATCATTACCGGCGTGCAGGCTTTCAATAAAACGGTGAATGCGCATGGCCAGCGTTTGATGGGCCACGGCCGAGTTGACCCGCAACACGTTGGACATGACCGTGACAATGTAGCGTAACCCGGGTGACCCGGCGGGGGATTCCACCATCGCCACGGAGGCCAGGCGGTTGATCCTGTTGCCCATGTACTTGCGGCAGACAAAGTCCGGTTCCGGTTCGCAACTGTAATAGGAACCGGACTTGAAGTAGACGGCGTCACCGTTCAACACCGGGTGCGATGCATAGCGAATGCGGCGCTGGGTCATGTAGAGCAGGCGCTTGGCCTCGGCACTGGACCAGGCATCCACCAACTTGCCTGCTTCAATGAGGCTGACCAGTCGGGCAAGATCCCTGGACGTGGCCACGCTGGAGGTGCCCTGTATGCGCTTTTTGGCTGCGCCCGTGAACGGCGATCCCTGGCGAATGCGTTCGGTATCAAAACCCGCTGTTTTTAACGGCCGGTACATGGCGGTCAGCCACAGTTCACCCAGTTCCCGCGCACTGGATGTTTCCAGGAACGCTTCGCTCTCGGTGGCGGACAGGGGATAGTCGTGGCCGAATTTCTCCAGCAGGATCACCTGCTGGACGATGATGCTGGCGGCGCTGTTATTGCTGGCCGACATCATCCAGTCAAGGAATTCCCACAGGTTACCGGTGTCACCGATGCGCAATTGCCGCGAGATGATGTGCCCGGCCGCGGGATCGAAAATCGGCACCGTGTGGTGATCGGTCAACACCCAGTCGTTGGCGGTAATGATGGTGTCGCGCAGGATACGTTCCCGTGCCGCGATGTCATCGGGATACAGCCGGGCCAGTTGATCCAGTAACGCGTACATCACCAGCACCTTGCCGACACTGCCGACGTTGGCGATGTGATTATCCCGGTGGCCGATGTAGCGTGGCGCGGCGGGATCGCTTAAATCAACGACCGAAACACTGTACAGATCGGCATCGTTACCAAGCAGGTTTTTCAGTTTCTGCGCGAGTTGTGGATCACTGGCGGGCAGTTCGCTGAGACCGTGGCCGGAAGGCACGATGGCGTCGCTGCGAAGCAGGGCACCCGCGGGCAGGGTGGGTTTGCCGCCGCCTTCAAAATGGATGTGCCATGCCGGCAGCAGTCGTCGTATGTGCGTACGGTCGTAGGCATCGAGCGGGTAGCCGTGTAGTGACAGCGGTATGACCAGGGTGATCAGAAAGACAAGGTAGCGTTTCATGGCGGCAGGGTATCCGGGACGGTATTCAGATCGACAGGCAGGTTGCGATTACGTTGCAGTTGTTCATCGAGATCCAGCAGTGCCCGGTTGCGTTGCGCACGCTGGCTCTGTAGAAAGGGGCGGATCTGGATCAAAAACAGTTTGCCGCCGGTGAAGGCAAACTCCACGTCGGCCGGGGCCACGTTGCCCTCGCTATCCAGCAAACCGGGATAACGTTCCGGTAAGGATTGGCCAAAGGCAATTAACTGGTCGACTTCCTGCGGCGATAAAACCATCGGCGCGCCCGAGGCCACGGCGCGCGTAACACCGCCTTCCACCGGCAGAATGGTCTTGTAGGTTTCCGTGGCACTGGCGAGCAGGGTTGTTTGCCCGTTTTGCGGATCAACTTTCAGGCTTTCGGCGGCCTGTCCTTCCACGCCGCCACCGATGCCCTCGTTGGTGGCAATGGTATAGATCCCCGGATCGTTGTTGCTAATATCGGCGGTGATCATGACGCCGGATTTCTCCGCCGGCACTGTCTTGTGCAACAACACCGAAGCGTAAACGTGTTCGGGTTGTTGCATCAGCGCCTGGCGCCAGCCGTAGGCGCGATCGGTAAACGGTGATGCCCAGACATTCCGGATGGCTTCCAGCGTGTTTTCAAAGCCCACCACGTTCGGCACGGTCAGGTTCAGGCCGGCGCCGGTAAAGCCCGGCAGATCTTCCACGTTGGTATCACTGCGTACGAACACGCCGTAGCGGCCTTCCTCGCCAAAGACTTCCCGCATGCGTTTGTGTAACTGTTGTTTGAATTCGTCCTTGAGCGTTTGTCCCAGTATCCGGTTGCGAACCTCGGCCAGAAAGGCGCGGGTGGCCTGTTCCTGCAAGGCGGTATTGTCAATGGCATCCAGCCGTCGATACTCTTTGCGCATCCATTCGAACAACGGCGTACCATCGGGTCCCGATGTTGTGTCGAGCATTTCCCGGAATACGCCGAACGGGATCACCAGTCCCTGTGACACCTGGCCGGCAAAATGATGTTTCAACTCGCCGAGCTTGGTGGCTTTTGGACCGGCCACGCGACCGGAATCCTTTGCGCGTAATTGATCCAGCGACAGCAGTGCTTTTTGATCCAGTTCCAGTTTGTCCAGGTCGGGTGAGATTTGCGCCGGTTTATCCGCCTGTTTGGGAAACACGCTATCCCAGCGGGGATCATCGGCGTGCAGTTGTACCACGCCGCCGGGGCTGGACAGCAGCACAACTCGTTGGCCCATCAGTGGTTCGATACGCGGCAACAGGTCCGCGCTCACCACCACGTTGGGGAGGCCGAGGTTACGGGCCAGCAACTGGATATGCGAAAGCGCGTTACCCGCCCGTGCGGTGAGGATGCCCGCCACCGGGGGTAAATCCGCGATGGTTTCCGGTGCGAGTACAACGGGTTTGTCTGTAGTGGCGCGCGGTTTTAACACCCTATCCAGTGATAACAACGGGCCGCGGGCCAGGCCGGGATTCAGTGCGCGGAAACCCGAACCCACCGGTTGTCCCAGCAGTTCATGTTGCACCCCGGCCAGACGGTCGGCATCGTTGCCGAGATGATCGAGGATGCGACTGTGCACGAGTAACGGTGATGCCCGCAGTCGATCCTGGATAAACAGTTTGATGTCCGGCTCGAGAATATCGAAGCGGGCGATCTGCGGACCGAAATGGTATTGCAGCCAGGCATCGGACCAGGCCGGCAGGCGCGTCAGGTAGTCCAGGGTGTCGCGGTAGACGCTGAGCGACGGCTGTGCCGGCAGTTGCGCCAGTGCCTGTTGTTGCGCGTCACGTTCACGTGCCGTGATAAACCCGAGTCCGTAGAGGACATGCAGGTTGTCCGCCAACCGTTGCAACTGCCAGGCACGTGTTTGCTTTGGTGCGACGGTTAATAGATCGAGGCCGGTGGCCATGCCGACCTGTTCGGCGGCGATGCTGATGTCCAGTGCCTGCAGGGCGGCACTGGTGGACCATTCGGTCAAACCATCGCGCAGGTTCGACAATAACCCACCAAGTACCTGCAAACGTTCACTGTCGGTATCGGCGGATTGCAGTGCTGCAGTTTGTTTAAGTAATACTGTGCCGTTAATTGCTGCATTCGGATCAATGCTCGCTGCCAGTTTGTGCAACGACGGTATCAGGTCGGGACGTTCGAAGGTGGTCTGTATGGCGTCCAGCAGTGCGTGCAACGATTCGCGCGTGTTCGGATCGTCCTTACGGGCAAGATAGTCACGCACGGCCTCGGCATCGGCGCGTTCGGGAAACCCGTGAAGTTTGTTGCGCAGCTGGACAAAGCCGGGGTCCTGGTCGGCGATGGTGGTGGCCAGGTTACGGGCCTTTTCCAGGGCACGGCTTTCCGCGTGCAAGGGCAATAGCCGTGCCGCCTCCCGCAACAGCAGGAAATGCTGTGTTCGGTAACGTGGCTGGGCGAGCAGGGTTTTCAGCAGGTCACGCGCGGCCGCGGTTTCGGACTCACTTTGAAATGCGCCCCTGTAGTGTCGTGCCCGGCGCAATATCCAGCCGTCGTCGATGTCCAGTAAAAACCGCTCCAGCAGGATCCACTTCAGTTGTTCGGCGTTATCCGCAAGCGCCTGTTCCGGCTCCAGGCTGGCCAGGATGTTGGCGATGTAATAACCCTGGTCACGCAGGGTCCGGGTCCGCTCGCTCCAGACACCGTGCTGGCGTCCACCGCCATGTTCCCGGCAGGCGAAGGGGGTCGGGGGAAGGATGGTGCCGTCCTTGCAGAACCAGGCGATTTTTTCGAACGGTCCCCGCTCGGCGGTTTTCATATGGGCGATCCACTCCCGGTACGGTGTGGCATCGGAATTGGCGGCAGGCGTCACTGCGAGAACAGGGCGGATAAACAGAAGTACCGCGAGAAGTCCGGAAATAGGTTTCAACATGCGCCGGGATGACTTGACCAGATGGAAACAACTGTCAGGCAGTATGAAGGATGCACTGTTGAATGTAAAAGCTGTGGTTATAAAAGTGATGTGACCGTAGCGATTAGGCTGTACATTTTACCCGGTTGCATCAGGATATCCCTGGTGTGTGTTGTTACACGATTAAGCCTGCCGGCGGGCTTGTACAGATGTGTAGTATTGATACACAGGAAAATACGTCTCCCGGCATGTACAACGACACCCAGCAGCGCGTCGGTGTGCGACTGGCGCCAAACGGCGTGTTTAACGACATGGGATCGCCGGATTACCGCGAGACGTTTACTTACGTTGCCGATCAATTGAATCGTCATTCGCTGGCCTATCTGCATGTGATGGATGGACTCGCCTTCGGCTTCCACGAACTCGGCGAACCCATGATGCTGGCCGATTTCCGTCCGCTGTTCAACGGTGCCCTGATGGGTAACTGCGGTTACACGCAGACAAGTGCTGAACAGGCCATTACCGATGGTGATGCCGATCTGATCGCATTCGGCCGCCCGTACCTGAACAATCCCGACCTGGTGGAACGCTTTCGCAACGACTGGCCGCTGGCACCGGAAGCCGATCCGGAATACTGGTATACCCCGGATTGTCTTTCATATGAGGTGAGCACTATGCCGATAATCGCTTGCCTGGTCCGGTTCCGAACACAGGCCCGTTAATGTTTTTTATTCATTCACCGGCTTTGCTGGCAATGTAGACGGTGCAGGAGGCATCCTTGCCCGTGTATGGATTGGGAAATGTTACAACGTGGGATTGGCATGTCCGGAATACCGATTCGAGCAGTGATGTCACGTTATCGTCCGGCGGATCGTTGGACCACAGGCCGAAGGCGCCGCCGGGATGGATCTTCTCCGCCAGATGTTGCAGCGATGGACTGGTGTAGAACGACTGGTTGCCTTCATTAAGCCAGTGCGTGGGTGAATGATCAATATCAAGCAGCACGGCGTGTACCGGCTGGTCGTGGTGTTGGCCGTTAAAATAGTTGTCCTGCGCACCGGCAAGGGCGAAAAAGTCGGCGTGCACGAGCCGGCAGCGCGGATCATCGACGAGCGCCTTTCCGAGTGGCACCAGGCCCTGCCGGTGCCAGCCGATCACCGGCTGCATGATGTCGATGACCTGCAGTGAGCGAACAGCCGGATCTTCCAGCACGGCGTGGGCGGTATAGCCGAGTCCGAGGCCGCCAACGACGATATCAAAACACGGTTCGGATCCGCCGCTGTAAGCCGGGCCTGATTTCAACGCGGCAAGGCCGAGCCGGGCCAACTGGATTTCGGATTCGGTAAACAGGCTCGACATCAGGAATTCATCGCCGAGTTTTACCTCGTAGACGATCGCATGATTCAGTTTCGGTTCGGAACGGCGTCTGAGACTGATGTCCCCGAGCGGCGTCGATTGAAAGTCGAGTTCTTCAAATACGTTCCGTGATTTGGTGGTGGGTGTTTCCGGGATCAGCCTGGCATTGTCCGGCGTCTCTTCAGCCTTCGGCGTGACGGTTTTGGGTTCGGCTTTTTTTACCCGGATCCGGTTGCCCGCGATCTCCGTGCCATTCAGCGATTTCATGGCTGCCCGGGCATGGCCCGGTTTGGGCATTTCGACAAATCCGAAACCCTTGGACTCGCCGGTTTTGCTGTCCATGACCAGCGTGCAGGATTGCACTTTGCCGTGGGCTTCAAACAGGGCCTGGACCTCGGCTTGCGTGGTGCTGCGTGGCAGGTTGCGTATCAGTATTTTCATCGCCGTACCATAGCAGAAAAGCAGGGCGGACACGGGCTTCGTATGTCAACAGGGTGTTTTCAGCGCGGCTGTGTTTTAATTCGCCCATGAACAGAAATCTGGATGTGATAGACAACGGCCGGGCGCTGGCGGAACTGTGCAGCGTCCTGCAGGGCTGCGAGTGGTTGGCGGTGGATACCGAATTCGAGCGCGTCAACACCTATTACCCGGAATTGTGCCTGGTACAGGTCAGCGGCAAGGGCATTAACGCGGTGATCGATCCGTTGAGCATTTCCGACATGGAGCCGTTGAACGTGCTGCTGTTTGATCCCGGCATCATCAAGGTGTTCCACGCCGCGCGTCAGGATCTGGAGCTGTTTTATCATTTGCACGGCCGCTTGCCCATGCCGGTAATAGACACCCAGATTGCCGCGACGCTGCGGGGTTATAACGATCAAATCGGCTATGCCAACCTGGTCAGGGAGATGCTGGGTGTGGATCTGCCCAAGACCCAGACCCGCACCAACTGGAAACGCCGGCCGCTGAGCCGACGGCAACTGGAGTATGCCGCCGATGACGTCATCTATCTCGGGCAACTGTACGAAAAACTGATGACCGAACTGGAAGAACACAAGCAATTGTCGTTGATCGAGGAACAATGCCTGGCGCTGAACAATCCGCAGTTATATGAACCCGATCCGGCGATGATGTGGAAAAAGATCAAAATACGTGAGGTGAAGAATTTCAGCGGCGCGTCGCTGGCGGTTTTCCGGCAGCTTGCGGCATGGCGTGAAATCACGGCGCGTAATGAAAACCGGCCGCGCAAATGGATCATCAAGGATCATGCCATTGTCAATATCGCCCGGGAATTACCGGAAGACCGGGAAGCCATGTCCGGGCTGGACGGCATGGATGAAAAGGTCCTGAACAGATACGGGGATGTGTTGTTGAAGATAGTCAATGCAGGGCGTGAAGTCTTTCGGTAAACAGGCAGAAATCCCGGATTCATACAAGTGTCAGCTAAAACGCATACGCAGCGCCGGGAATCCGGGGAGTCCGCTGAATTTTCGACTACACTGTTTGTCATTAAAAATGTATAGGTCAATTATCCGAACAGACGTGTCGGGTAACTTGTGAACTCCTTAATAACCACAGGAGCGAATCATGCCAGTACCAGTTGTCAGAGTGCATTGCCGGGACCGGATTTATTCGCCATTCAGTGGCCAGCCTGCCGATGGCAGTGACGGGCCGAACCGGAAGGATCCGACCCTGCTGTTCGTGTACTACAGCGAGCCCGGTATTTACGCCCATGTCAGTCAGCGGCTGCAGAACGCGTTGAACGAGGACATTGAGTATCTCGATCCCGAGGTCGTGCATCTAAGCATCGATATCGAGGGTGGACTGGTCCTGGAGGTGGAGACGGATATCAGGGGAGTAAATTATTACGGCTTTGCACCCGAAGAATAATCGATCAGTTGAGTTGTTCAGTTAAGAAACCATCGCCGGCTTTTACGCGCCGTTCATTCCTGCAGTCGGTCAGCGGACTGGCGCTTTCGCCACTGTTGTCCCTGGCCCCGTATAAACCGCTGTTTGCCGCGCAGAGCCCGGCTTCCGCAATCCTGACCCGGAGAATTCCATCGACGGGCGAAGCCCTGCCTGTTATCGGCATGGGTACCTGGCTGACCTTCAGTGTCGGTGGTTCGGAAGCAGGCCGCGCGCGCTGCGTGAAGATTCTCGAAGTCTTTTTCAATCGTGGCGGCGGCCTGATCGATTCCTCACCCATGTACGGCTCCTCCGAGGAGGTCATCGGCCATTGCCTGGAACGCATTTCTCATCATCCCGGTTTGTTTTCGGCCACCAAGGTCTGGATCATCGGCGAGGCGCTGGGCCGGTACCAGATGAACAACTCGCAGGATTTGTGGGACGTGCCGCGATTCGACCTGATGCAGATCCACAACCTGCTCGACTGGCGTTCCCACCTGGAAACGCTGAAGGAATGGAAGGCCGCGGGCCGGATACGCTATATCGGCATCACCACCTCGCACGGCCGCCGGCACGAGGACCTCGAACAGGCATTGATCGAGGAGGATTTTGATTTTGTGCAGTTCAGCTACAACGTCAACAACCGTTTAGCCGAACAACGGCTGTTGCCGCTGGCCGCCGAGCGCGGCATCGCCGTGATCATCAACCGGCCGTTCCAGACCGGTGCGCTGTTTGACCGGGTGCGGGGCAAAGCGTTGCCGCCATGGGCGAATGAAATCGAAGTGGCCAACTGGGCGCAATTCTTTTTGAAATATATTATCTCGCACCCGGCAGTGACCTGTACGATCCCGGCAACCTCGCAAGTCGCGCACATGCAGGAAAACATGGGTGCGGGTTACGGTGTGCTGCCTGATGCGGCCATGCGCGAACGCATGCACCGGTATTTTAATTCCGTGACCTGAATCGCTATTTCGGACTGCAGCGGATTATGCAAGCGTTATTCAGGTGCGGATCAGGTCAGTCATCGTGCATAATGGACATTCATGGATACATTGCCCGATTACCTCAAGACCGATCTGAAGATCGTTTCCATTGGATTAAATCCATCGCCGATATCCGTAGCGGCCGGGTATTACTTTGCCAACCCGCGCAACCGCTTCTGGCCGGCATTGAACGGGTCGCGGCTGGTCAGCGAGCAACTGCAGCCGGGGGTGGAGGCGATGGAGCGGTTGTTGAACAAATACAGTATCGGTTTTACCGACCTGGTGAAGCGGCCCACGCCCATGAGTAATGGACTGCGGGCTGCGGATTACCGCGAGTGGGCGCCGGTATTGCAGGAGAAACTCCTGCGCTTCCATCCGGGTATTGTCTGGTTTCACGGCAAGGTGACTTACCGCAATTACCTGAAATACACGGACAGCCGCGAGTATGATTTTCCGCTCGGCCTGCAGAAACCGTCGATTGGCCGCTCGCGGGTGTTTGTCACGCCGAATCCCAGCCCGGCCAACGCCCGTTATTCACTGGATGATTTGATTCGTAGTTATAACGAAATAGTCACTTTTCAGGTGCGTGAGGCGTTTGGTTTGTAGGCAGGACGGGTATCGGGATTGCTACGGTGTCTGACTGAAGTCAGACATCAACTCTCTGCTCCAGGTGTCAGGCTTTAGCCTGACATCGTATGAATGGTGATATTGTTACGGTGTCTGACTGAAATCAGACACCTGTTCTGACCGCCAGGTGTCAGACTTCAGCCTGACACCGAGACACTCACTGACTTATCTCTTTTCAGAAGCCAGAAACGCCGGTCTGGAATCCTTTTTGGATTTTTTCGCAGCGCGTTTTTCTTTCAGGGTCAGGGCGGGCTTTTTCATCGCCTCGCGGACATTCTTGCGTTCTTTGCTCATGGTGACTCTCCGGTCGGGTGGCATGCAGTGCATGCAGGCATTCACTGTACTCCTCAACCGTGCAAATGTATGCCGGTTTCAGTACCAATGACTACAGGGGCGAAACCTGCACGTCGACGGTCAGGCGGGGTGTTTGCGCGCTGCCGACAAAACTGCCGGCCACGGGCGGCGCCCATTCAGGGTGGCGGGCCACGGCAACGGGAATGTGCCTGTTGGCGGTGAGTTCACCGATAGTCGGATCAAAGCCCTTCCAGCCGGGTCCCGGAAGATACACTTCGGCCCAGGCATGGGTGGAACCGTTACCCACCTCGGTACTTGGCGCATGCAGGTATCCGCTGACAAAGCGGCAGGCGAGTTGCAATTGCTTGCAGGCTTCCATAAACAACGCCGCGAAATCGCGACAGGAACCGCTGCCCAGCGCCAGGGTTTCGCCCGGTGATTGCACACCCGGTTCCTCTCGCATGCGGTAACTGAAGTTGTTGGCAATCCATTGTGTCAATCGGTCAAGTAACACATAGGTTTGCATGTCGTGTTGTACCAGTCCGCTGTCATTCAGCCAGTCGTTGAGAGTGCCATGGTCAGCCGGGTAGTTGGGCGCAAGACAGGGAGCAAGGTCGCCCTCTTCGCGCGGCTGATACCGGAACGGATAGTGGACCGCGTAATCGGCGACGACGAAATCCAGCGGATCTTCATCGTAATGTTCCAGGGTAACTTCACTGTTGATGCTCAGCCGGTTGGCGGCGGCTTCGAAGTTGACGGTGGCGACACTGTTATTATAGACGTCGCGATGCCAGCGTACGCTGTGGGCCGGTGAAATTTCCAGGCGCGAGGACAGAATGCGTATGTCATGTCCCTCGCGCGGGCGCAACATCAACTGGTGCGGTTGCAGCGTCACGAAATTGGCAAAGGTGTATTTCGTCAGGTGTGACACCCGGAGTGCCTGCATGGTTCAGCCCTGTTCAGATGACGTGCGTTGAGTATACGCGGGAACCCCCGGTCAGTGCACACGCTTGCCGGGCTGCGACGCGCGGGATGTTGTTCAGGCCAGATCGCTGTAGCCGATCAGGATGGAACCGTCTTGTTCAAACTTCTTGCTTTCGATCAGTTTACGGGCGGCTGCTTCAATCGCGAAGCGATAGCGAGTCACGGCCTGCATGGGATCGGAGGGCTGGCAATTGTATTTTTTTCTGAGGTCACTGAAACGGATCCGGCAGGATACCCGCTGGCCGCTGTGTTGCGCGGCGATGGTGGCGGTTTTTGTGTCCGGGTTCCAGCATTGCAGGTTCGGGAAGGAAATCGATCCGTCTCCTGTATTTTTGGGTCGGTGTACCAGTGTGGTCATGGCGATGGTCCTGTTGCTGTCGATATGTAAGTGCCTAACGCACAATGACCGATGGTTGAAAAAGGTGAAGGTGCCGTTAAACGTCCAAACGTCGCCATTTTAACACAAACGGGGCAAGTATTCCCGCGGCCATGCAAAACCCGGGCGGAGCGTTGAAATTTCACTTACTATCAGGGTCCAGACAGACACGACAGGTGCCCCGCGTCATGCAAAATGAAACCATTACAGTGACCAATACCGAGAGCGGTCAGCCCATGCAGGTGGTGGTTCTGAACAAGCGTGCCCACCTCATTACCGTGGTGATCGGTGAAGGCATTCATAACGTGCAATGCGATCTCGTTCCGACGCGTAACGGCCAGGCCTACGCCGGCACCATTATGGGGCGTGAGATTGTCTATTCGCGCAGCCGCGAACAGGTACAGGCGGATCTGGATGCAGTTAATCCCGATCTGAAAAAATCCCGCAAATTCTGAGGTTTCGCCAGGTACTTACGGCGTACATCAATTTACATACGAATGGCACGCAGTTAGTGAAGCATGGATCCCTCCGCGTCTTTCCCGAATGCGGGACCCCGGTAAATATAAGGCGAAAAAAAACGGCAAGCGCATGATGCAGTTGCCGTTTTATGATTGCGGGCTTTAAAAAGCCCCTGACTCCGGATTTACGCCGTGGCGACCGCCCGGCGCGCCTGCTGGCGTGATGCGGTGCCGGCCTGGTGATTGTGTTTACCGGCATGGTTCGGTTTGCGGGATTTGCCGTTGCCGCGGGGTTCGTTGCCGCCGTTTCCACGGCCATTGCCGTTGTTGTTACCCTTGCGGTGTGTGCCCGGTTTTTTAGCGTTTTTCTGCGGCCGCTGGTTGTTGGCGCGAACCGGTTTCATGAATTCGGGCACGGCGTGTAATGGTTCAAAGCCCTCGATTTCCTCGCGTGCAATCTTCTGCTGGATGAGTTTTTCAATGTCCAGCAGCATGCGGGTCTCATCGGCGCTGACCAGGGAAATGGCGCTGCCGCTGGCGCCGGCGCGGCCGGTACGGCCGATTCGGTGCACATAGTCTTCCGCCACGTGCGGCATATCGAAATTCACCACATGCGAGAGCGCGTCAATGTCGATGCCGCGGGCGGCGATGTCCGTGGCCACCAGGACCTGGGTTTTGTTCTGTTTGAAATTTTTCATGACCCGGGTGCGTTGTCCCTGGCTCTTGTCGCCGTGTATGGCGTCGGCACGGATGTTGTCACGCGCCAGTTTTTTCACCAGCTTGTCGGCACCGTGCTTGGTGCGGCTGAAAACCAGTACCTGGAACCAGTTTTCCGTGCGTATGAGACGGCTGAGCAGTTCGGATTTACGCGCCTTGTCCACCGGATGCACGATCTGGGCAATGCTGGCCAACGTGGCGTTGCGCGGAGCAACGTCGATTTCCAGCGGGTTATTGGTAATGCTTTTCGCCAACTGGCGAATGGCGTTGGAGAACGTGGCTGAAAACATCAGGTTCTGGCGCTGTTTTGGCATCATGCCCATGATGGTCTTGATGTCATGGATGAAGCCCATGTCGAGCATGCGATCGGCTTCGTCCAGGACCAGGATTTCGACGTCGTCGAGGCGCACGGCGCCCTGGCGGTAGAGATCCAGCAGGCGGCCGGGTGTGGCTACCAGTACGTCGACACCGCGCTGCATTTTATTGATTTGCTGGCGCATGTTGACGCCGCCGAATACCACGGCGGTGCTCAGTTGCAGGTATTTACCATAGGTCATTACGCTTTCCTGCACCTGGGCGGCGAGTTCACGCGTCGGTGTCAGTACCAGTGCGCGCGCCTGGCGTGATTTCGGCCGCGCGCCACTGCTGAGACGTTGCAGCAGGGGCAGGGTAAAACCGGCGGTTTTACCGGTGCCGGTCTGGGCCGCGGCCATGACGTCGCTGCCGTCGAGGATGGCGGGAATGGCCTGTGTCTGGATCGGGGTCGGGATAGTGTAGCCGCTTTGTTTAACGGCGCGCAGCAAGGGTTCGGACAGTCCGAGTGATTCAAATGTCATTTTTACAATTTCCTGTGTTCAGGTGTTCGCCGCTCGAACGAACGCACACGGGCGCAACGCTTCGAACAGCTTTTAATTTGGCGAGTTATGTGGCCCGGATATGTTCATCGCGGGCGGTCAATATTGGCTCTGCCGGTAATGCGGCATGCAGTAATTGGCTCTCTTGGGGAGGGACAGTTGGACTCGTTACGGGCTGATTCAAACAACGCCGGTGAGGCAAACTAACAACTAATGATGACGCCCTGGGTACCGCTCGGGTCTCACCAGGTGGGCGCACTCTACCACAGGTAGATGTAATTGCACGGTTTATTTCGGTCCGGCAACGGTTAATCCTGATCGAGTCGATAGTGCAGAACCTGGGTGAAGGTGCCGTCGTTGTTGTTGGTGGACGTCATCTGGCCATGGATCCCGGTGTAGTCTCCCGTGCCTCCGATAATGGCGATCCGGGATGTCCCCTGGTCCATTTCCCGGCCGGCGACCTGGACAGTGCCGTTATCGAATGTCAGGGTCCACTGGCACTGGAAACTGTGTCCGGGCAATGTGCGTATGCAAATGCCGCTGTTGTTACCGACCACCTGCATGTCCTGATTGAGCAGGGGCTGATCGAATGTCAGCACATCCCCGGCACTGTCGCCTGGTGCGCCGTTGTCGATGGTCTGTGCGGGATGTTCACGGGCATCGGCGATGGTCAACAGGGTTTGCATTGCAGGATCCGGTGAACAGCCGCCGAGTGTCAGCCCCAGGGCCGGAATCAAAGCGGCGAAAACAGATAATGACAATGGCTTAATCATCGAGCCCCCAGAAGCGGCCGATCCGGCGTGCCGCGCAAATACCGGCGTCGAGAATATAATCCCGCGTACGGCCACAGCGTTCCCCCGGTTCCCCGGTTATGGCTGTACCGTGGGACATGCCCTCGATTTGCCAGGTTTCCACGCGCACTATGCCGTGGTCATCCTGGTATTCGCTGTGCATGAAGCGGCCTTCCGGCCCCAGCGCGACATAATCATCGAAAATCCGGTCAATACCATGAATGTAGGTCCACTGGTCCACCAGTTCATCCAGATTGCCGGGTTTCACCCTGTCATCTGCATTACCGTGCCAGATTGAAATGATCGGCCACGGTCCGTTGTAGCCATCCGGGGCGTGCTGACGAACGCGCTCTCCCCAGTCCTCCGGTAACAGGTCCAGGCCGCGCATGCAGCGTCTGGCATTGAGATTCCCGGTGTACAAATACCACCAGCCGAACGGGTCCCAGAAATGGCGTTCCGTAACAGCGCAATAGGCAGGTCCGCCCGCGTTGGTGGCGCCACCGGCGAAAACATCGGGATAGGCGGCCAGAAGTACAGCGGTCATGTAGGCGCCGGCCGAGAGTCCTTCAACGAATATACGATGCTCATCGATGTCGTAACGCTCCCGCATGGTCTCTATCATCGCCATGATCGATGCGGCTTCGCCTTCACCGCGTTGTGTATCCGCCGCGGCAAACCAGTTCCAGCAAGCGTAGGGATTGTTACGGATGGACTGTTCGGGATAGAGCACATAAAACTTCCATTCCTCAGCCAGAACATTCCAGCCGGCATCGGCATAAGTGGCCGCGTCCTGCCGGCAACCGTGTAATGAGACAACCAGCGGCGCCCGTGCCGGCATGTTATCCGGGACATGAATATACATGCCGATTTCGCCCGGGTTATCCCCGAAATCGTCAACACGCATCAGCGTATCGGCATTAACAGCATGTAAACCCGCGGCCATCAAAACGCAGGTCAGGATCAAGCCCTTCGTGCGTGCTCCGGTTACCATAACCAGGAAGTTCATTAGCAGGTATTTTCCCCTTGCCGGTGCTCGAATTGTTGCACGATGCCGAGAACCTCGGCCTCGCTGACATCACACCAGTTTGTATAGGCATCCGCCACGGCAAAGCGATAACCACCCCGGCGGTTGGCACAGTAGATGCCATCCACCCGGTCGAGCAGGTTGTGCAGCGTGGTTTCGTAACCGGTGGGAACGGCCAGAATTATGTGGCCGGCTTCGGCTTTTTGCAGGGCGTTGATTGCAGCGCGCATGGTGGAACCGGCGGCAATGCCGTCGTCCACCACGATGAGGGTTTTACCGCTGAATGACGGCAGTGGCCGGTTGCCATACAGTTGTTCCAGGCGCCGGCGAATCTTGACCCGGGCCTGTTCCGTGGCCATGGCGATGGTCTTTGCATCCAGATTTGCAGCATTGATCATTTCCGGATTCAGCCATTCCGTTTCGTCCCAGGCCACGGCGCCGAAACCGGATTCGGTAGTCCAGGGAAACAGGATTTTGCTCACCGGGATCACCAGCAACGGCAGTGCGAGTGTTGCTGCGATAACGGCGGCAACCGGTACGCCGCCGGCGGGGATGGCCAGCACCATGGCATCGCTGCCACGATAATCCTTCAGCATGGTAGCGAGTCGCTCGCCTGCCGCCTTGCGATCAACAAAGACATGGCTGCGGTCCTTCAGATCCGGTGGGCTGTGCAGTTTCCAGCTGTTCATGTTTTTTTCCCGGGCCATACCCGGCAGTGGGGATGGCAATACCTTGATGAAAGCACAGGATCATGCAACTCACAATGTCAGATTGAATGTATTCTTTCTGTTGAATTCACGCCGGCGGCAGGTTTCAGGCTAGAATAGCGCGTTTTCCGATTTCCCCGTTCAATACAAGGCAATAATAATCATGAGTGATGTCACCACCCGGGCAGCGCCTGGCGATGGCCGCCGCGTCAGGGTATTTTATAACAACGGCAACGGCGCCGAATTGCCGGCGTTGAATGCCGATGATCACGATGCCCTGGCAACACTGAAGCACGAGATCAAAGCCGCGCCGGCCGGATTGTTGTCCGGATAACGGGTTGCTTCGGTCGATGTTCGGAATACGATAATGGATCCGCTTACTCATGGTCTGGTCGGTGGCGCGCTGGCCCGGTCGCTGGCTCGCTCGCGAGAGGCCAGGATGGCACTGGGTGCAGGGTTCATCGCCGGTTTACTGGCGGATGCGGATATACTGATCCGCTCGGCGTCGGACCCCCTGCTGGTAGTCGAATATCACCGGCATTTTACCCATTCGTTGACCTTTATTCCCGTCGGTGCGCTTGTCGCGCTGTTGCTGCTGTGGCCGTTTTTGCGGCGGCGAGTGCCCGCCGGGCGGCTTTACCTGTATTGCCTGGCCGGGTTTTCGTTGAGTGGCGCGCTGGATGCCTGCACCAGTTACGGCACGCTGCTGTTCTGGCCTTTCAGTAATGAACGGGTGGCGCTGAATATCATTCCCGTAATAGACCCGTTCTTTACCCTTGTTTTACTGGTGGCTGTTGTGGCCGGTTTGCGGGCGCGCTCGGCAACACTGGTGGGTCTGGGGCTTTGCCTCCTCTATCTTGGATTCGGTTTCCTGCAGCAACAGCGGGCAATGACGGTGGCGGATGCATTGATGGATCGTCGCGGACACGTCACGACCGATCCGGTGATCAAGCCGACGCTGGGTAACCTGGTTCTGTGGCGTTCGGTGTACAGGCATGACCGGCGTATCTACATCGATGCCATCCGTGTCGGGCTTTCCGGGGAGTCACGTATTTACGAGGGTGGTTCGGTTCCGCTGCTGGACCCGGCGCGGGATCTGCCGGATATTGATAAAAGCACCACTCTTTACCGTGATATCCAGCGTTTTACCGGCTTCTCCGAGGGTTACGTGGCCGTCGATCCCGGACAACCCGATGTCATCGGTGATATTCGCTACAGCATGTTGCCAATGAGTGTGCGGCCGTTATGGGGCCTGGTTATCAACATCGAACAGCCCGATGAGCATGCGGACTACCGGTTTTTTCGTGACCGTAGCCGGGAAACACGGATGACGTTCATCAACATGGTGCTGGACAGGTAACCCTCCGGCTCTTGACCGGCGGGTCACTGCCGTGCCAGTCTGGCTGTGGCCATCCATGATGAATGCAGTGTATGCCATGTTGGTACGGTTTTACGGTGAATTGAACGCGTGTTTGCCCGGACACCTGCGGGGCCGGGCGGTCAACGTTGATGTGCGGGGTGACTGTACGGTACAGGCGCTGCTGGACTATTTCAGGGTGCCCGCCACTGCAGTGGATCTGATCCTGGTGAACGGTGAGGCGACCGGTTTTGCCTGTAAGCCGGCGAAGGATGACCGCGTCAGCATTTATCCCCGTTTTCGATCACTTGATATCTCGCCGCTGGGTTTGATCAACCGCGGTTACCTGATGTAGCGATTACTATACTTACCCGTAATAAAGCAGGGACGGCGCAGCAGCGCCGGCTTAACACATCCTTGCCCGGTGGGATGCTGCCGAATAGATCGGGCACTGAATCACATCCGCTTCGCCTATTTGCATGGCCGGGAATCGCTGTCCCTGAAGGATGATCACTCTACGTAAAAAAGCCTGGTATAAATACAAGAGAAACCCCGGTTCTACACGGAAGATATCTTCATAAGGTAGTTCACTCCCGGTGCTCAGCCTGGTTTGCCGTCTCCATAGACGATAACGTCAAGGAAGGTAACTTGGTCGTTGAACAGCTTTTCGGGTCCATGCTCGATTTCGCCAGGAAAGGTCAGCGTATCACCGGGTTCCAGCATGTAAAGCTGGTTCCCATGGCGGTATTCCATTTTTCCTTCCAGGATATACATGAACTCAATACCAGGGTGTTCGAAGCGCGGATAGACTTCGCTCTCGTGGTCCATGGTTATGAGGAAGGGATCAAACAATTTGTGCGGACCCTGGTTAAAGGCCAGTAACCGATAGACATACCCCTTGCGGGTGCCACTGCGGACCACCTCCATGGTGTCTCTGGCCTTGATGTGTTGGGCTCGACCCTGCGGGACTTCCAGTTCCCGGAACAGTGTCGAGAATGTGATGCCAAGTGTCTTGACAAGGCGGGTCAGGGTGTCGAAGCTTGCTGTGGCGGCACCTGTCTCAATACGACTAAGCATGGCGCTGCTGATACCGGCGCCGCCAGCGACGTCCGCCAGTGTAAGATGGTTGTGTAGGCGGTGCTGACGCATTACCTGTCCCAGCCTCTTTCCCAGCGGGGCTTCGTCCTCGTCGTTGGTAGGCTCCAACTCAGGGTGATCGCACTCTGCAAGAGGCATTACCTTGGAGTTATCTTTGTCTTTCCGGGTCTTGCCAGCCTTCCCTGGTGCGGAAGTCGGCTTGGCTTTTTTATTTGCCATTTTTCCAGAATCCCTCCCTTTGTCCAGAGTGCTCTCGATATGCGTCCAGTTTCCTTCTCTAGACATCTATTGCGTCGAGGAAGCGGTACCAAGTCTCTACAAGCGGGACGCCCAATGGAGAGAAAGCATGTAGCCTGTGACCGGGAAAGTCAATATGATGGTCGAAAGCAGTACATCCTGCCGGATTGTTGATGAGTTTTAGGGGCGATTTTATGAAGGTCTCCAGCCCATGCTCGATACGCTTGGGGTCGTGATAGTTGGTGAAGCACCGGCTCAGGCGAGAGAGGATCTGCATGCGTTGCTCAACCTCTCGTAACAAGACACCGCCGCCATCGGAACTGAGGCGTTCACCGTTAAATTGACCGATGACAGGATGCCGTCCCATGCCGTGAAATTCCAGTTGGGTTGCGCTACACTCTGTGTTCATAAGCCTGTGTTCCTCAGCTGTTCATAAGTGCTTGTTTGCACATACATTTATGCCACGAGGCACGGCCTTTTTCAATTCATTGGTGAGAAATCCGGGCTGGCTTATGGCGGTCGGTTTCGTGTTGGCTTATGTCAACGCCTTCCTGCTGGGCTCAGGCGCCAATGTTTGTGGTCCCGGGACCCTGATGACCGGTATCTTTGTCATCGCTGCGGTGCTACCGGTATTCTGGTATCGACACTACTTCGTCGATAAGGGACAGTTCCCGGAACGCATGCGCATCGATCTACATGCAGACCATGGCCGGTTGAATGAGACCAAAGCGGGAATCAAGCCCTGGTTGGCACTGGGTGCCGGCCTGGTAATCGTGGTCATCGCCAACCAGATATTCCATATCTGAAAACCTGTCTGTGACGGGATAATCTAATCTGGTCTCGCACGCCCACTATGTCGTGCGGGACCATTTTTGAGGATATGATCAAATTTTTGCCGCCCGTACCAGTTTGAAATTATGCTTATGGTAAGAATAGTAAATGTGCAGGCAGTTGTGTGATTTCAGTATACTGATCTACAGCGATGAAGATGCAATGCAGCTTCATTAAGGAGCCATCCACAGAACCCAATGCCTTTTGCATTTATACTGTAGCAAGATCGAGACTGTGGGAAAGCTATCGAATGAATTCCATCATATCGGTTATGAAAGTGCATTTATTAATGTCACAGCGGGCACTGTATCTTAATGTGTAAAGACAATACTTTAAATTAGGGTGTTATAGAATGCCCGCTTAATGGCGAGCAACTAAAGGGAACCGGTGCTCACCATATTGATTGGTTGGTATTACATCTAACTGCACATGTCTATGAAGATGGAGAACCGGTTCTGTCATAAGTCACTAATTTCCCATATCCCGCTTGATGCGCGCATCCAGTGAGTCGTCATCGGCGGTTGTCCGTAGTTTGCCGTGTTCAACATTTTCCTCGTGCCACTTTTTCACCTTGTTCCAGAAACTCTGGTTTTCCTCTTCGGCGGGTGTTGCCGTTGCACCGTTTTCCCGGGCCGGTGACTCTGATGCTGAAGGCGCAGTCGCCGTTGTAGCGGCGGCTGCCGGGGCCGCGCGTTTATCGTCCAGCGCCCGGCTCGCCGCGGCGATTTTCGCTGAATCAGGGACAATAACCGCGGCCTTGTTGAGATAGGATTCGGCATGGTCAAGCTTGCCCGACGCCATGGCGCCGTAGGCCAGGGTCACGTATTTATCGGAGATGGCGACGATGCCCTGTTGCGCGGCTTCGTTGTTTTCGTCGAGTTTCAGGATGGCCAGGTATTTATCGAACGCGTTGTTGTCTTTGGGGCTGGTCAGGCGCAGGGCCTCGATATCGGCTTTCGCCAAGCGGTGTAATTCATCGATTTGCTCCTGCTTCCTGGTATCTTCCTGAGTGATCTCCGGAGCGGGCGGCGGTTCCACCACTGGTTCCTCGACCATTACCAGTTCATCCAGCGGGCGTGCTGTAGCCGCTTCGGTCGCGGTGATTTCATTGATTGGCTCGGGCTCATCGCCGCCGGAATAAAGCACCCCGAGCAGAATGATCACCACGATACCGCCGGCCACGGCAAGCAGGGTTTTGCGCCGGGCCGCTGCCGGTGCGGTCAGGACAACTGTATCGGCTTCGCCGGTGGATGCCGTGTCCAACGGCTCTGTTTTCTCATCCGCGGCCGCGGACAGATCGATGGTTTCGGCCTCACTGTTTTCGAGCACCTGTGTCCGCGGTTCGGATTCTGTGCTGTCTTTCCCGGTTTGTGGCTGAGCTCCAGCTTCTCCGGTGATGACTGGAAATTCCCCGCGCCATGCCTCCATGCTCTGCGGCCGGTCATCGGCGCGGAAGGCGAGCGCGTGGTCGATGGCGGCGAGAAAGCCGGCCGAGTAGCGTTCCTTGAGCGCTTCAGCCAGGGGCAGGTAGGGATCCTTGCCGTCATGGACGATGGCTTCACTGCGATCCACGGCCGCTACGGGCATGACCCCGCTGATGGCGCGGTAGGCGGTGGCGCCGAGTCCATAAATGTCGGTCCACGGACCCTGGCGGTCACTCCTGGAACCGTATTGCTCAATGGGCGCGTAACCGGGAGAGACCAGTGCCGTCAGTGTCTGCGGATCATCGTGGCCGTCACGGCCGGCGGCGGCACGGGTCTGGCGCGCGGAACCGAAATCCAGCAGCACCGGGCTGCCGTCGCCGCGGATATAGATGTTTCCCGGCTTGATATCCCGGTGCACGAAACCCTTTTCATGCATCATTTCCAGGCCGTTCATGAGCGGGTTGAGGATACGGGTGATTTCGTCTTCGCGCAGCGTTTTGCGCGTTTTGAGGATTTGTTGCAGGCTTTTGCCCACCTCGTAGTTCATCACCATGTAGGCGGTTCCGTTGACTTCAAAGACATTGAATACCCTGACCAGGTTCGGGTGTTCAAAGCGGGTCAGTGTGCGTGCTTCGCTGATGAAACGTTTCAGTCCCCAGTCAAAATCATCTTTCTGTTCGGCGGTGGTGGGCTTGACCGTGAGGTTGTCATCGCGGGTCGAAAATTGTCCCGGCAGGTATTCCTTGATGGCCACTTCGCGGTCCAGGTTGATGTCGTGGGCCAGGTAGGTAATGCCGAATGCGCCCTGGCCAAGGACGCGTTCGATGCGATACCAGTGCAGCTCATAGCCTGGTTGCAGGGCAAGGGGAGAGGGTTCGCTGCTCATCGGAATTGTAAGATTGTCGCCACCGCTCAAGTGTAATACATGGCTGTATATATTGAAAAAGCGTTCAATGTCTTGTCGCTATAATCCACGGACTCGAGTTGTGATGTTGCTGGCAGCAGCTAAACTTGATCATGAACACACAAAAACACAAAAGAGGAGAGGGAACATGGCCTACCGGACACTGAAGGTGAATTACTGCAAGATGAAAATTCCGTCTCGCGCGGGACAAGGGGAAAAAATACTCGCAGCGCTGGCGGAAGCCGGAATCAACCTGCTGGCCTTTACCGGTTTCCCGGCCGGCGGCGGCAAATCCCAGGTGGATTTCGTTTCTGATACTATGCCGGCCATCCGGCGGTTGGCGAAAAAAGAAGGCTGGCGCCTGAGTGACACCAAAAAAGCTTTTCTCGTTCAGGGCAATGACGAGGTCGGTGTGGTGCACAAGGTGCTCAAGCGGCTCGCGGATGAAAAGATCAACGTCGTGGCCGTGGATGCCGTGGCCGCCGGCGCCGGACGCTTCGGCATGATCCTGTGGGTCAGGCCAAAGGATTACCGGGCGGCGACACGGGCGCTGAATGCCAAATAGTCCCGCAAGGTTTACTGCAATCCCGGGAGGGTCGATTCGAACCGCCTGAGCACGTCCTCGTAATACTGGCAGTGCCTGCGGTCACCGATCTCCCGGTAGTGGTCGATATCGTCGCGGATACATTGACAAATCCGGCGCTGTCCGGCCGGAGTGTCTTTCATTTTCACGCCCATTTCGAGCGCGATGATCATGGGTATATGGTCGTGCACAGCGATGGCCTGGATGACATCCTCGGGCAACTCGCTCAGTTCGACGCAGTCTTCAAAGGTCAGCATTGCAGTTCCCTGCCTCTATTGTTTTGATTTAATAATTATATCAATGAGTTACGAATCATCACCCGAGGCCTGACGGGCATCATGCCTCAATTGTGAATGAGCGTAAATCATCACGGTTACTTCTCACTATAACTATAGAACATGCTCCGCTGAATTGCCGAATCGCATAGCGGACGCGCGGGCAAAGCCGGCGACAGGGGTTAAGACGCGGAAATTCAATGAATAATTACTGGTATGGTGGCTCAGGGTCGGCTATAGTTTTACCTGGCGCTACATTCTAAGATGGTTATATCAGAAGTTTTCTCCTGTTTATTACCTCGCAAGACTTGTAACACGCTCCACCACCAATCCATACAATGAGGTAATAAACATGGCAACAGGTACCGTAAAATGGTTCAACGAATCCAAGGGTTTCGGATTCATCACCCCTTCCGATGGCAGCAAGGATGTGTTTGTACATTTCTCCGCCATTGCCGCGCAGGGTTTTCGTACCCTGGCGGAAGGTCAGGAAGTGACGTTTGATGTGGAAAACGGCCCCAAGGGACCGCAGGCACAGAACGTACAGGTCTGAACCAGCCAGCCTGAATAATAAAAACCCCGCTTGATTGCGGGGTTTTTTCATTAAATCGATCAAACGGAGATGCACACTGAAAAAACTTTACGTTGGCAGTTTGCCACCCACCAGCACCGAGAACGGCGTACAGGAACTGTTTTCACAGTACGGTCGCGTTCATTCTATTAAACTTGCCAAGGACCTGTTTTCCGGCACCTGCAAGGGGTTCGGATTTCTTGAGATGGAAGGGCATGAGGCCCGCGCCGCCATTGCCGGACTCGATGGCAAATCCTGGGAAGGCAACTTTCTCAAGGTTCGTTTCGAGGACAATCGCGCCAGGGGCAACAATCGCGGCCGGCGCCGCTAGGCGTCAGAATCCGTGACCGTAAACGGTTGCGGATGCCTTCCAGCTTCCGTTCCCATCAGTAATACCTGCCTGGCTGATGATCTCAACTGCCTGTAGTATGCTGTAATTCATTCGGTTCAGATTATCGAAACAGAACTCCGGAATCAGGAGCGAGACATGTTAGTCATATTTTCATCCACTGCGTCCGGCGACATCACCATGTTTGCGGATGTCGCCAGACACCTGCTCAAACTGATGGGACAGAGCGGTCATATCCCCGGTGGAATATTCGCCGAGGATGTGCCGGCGGTGCTGGAGCGATTGCAGCAGGCAGTGAGTGCCGAACAGCAAAAGGAAGAAGTTGCGGATTCTTCGAACGGCAACCAGGATGAAAACGGGGATGCGCCTGCAGTGGGCATCAGCGCGCGGGCATATCCACTGCTGGAAATGCTGAAAGCCGCGGCGGCGGATGAAACCGGCATTATGTGGCGCCAGAAGTAAACGCCGGCTGAGCGGACCGGTAAAACCGCCTGTACCTGTTCCATGTTATTGATTGATCAACTTGCCGAGCGAAAAATTACCGAGGCGTCAGCCCGCGGTGAATTCGATAATCTGCCGGGCGAGGGCAGGCCGCTGGTTCTCGACGATGACAGCCTGGTGCCCGAAGACTTGCGTGTCGCCTGGCGGTTGCTGAAAAATTCCGGGTTCCTGCCCGAGGAAATCAGCCTGCGCCGGGAGATCGCCTCACTGGATGGGATGCTTGCAGCAGCCGTTTCCACGGAACAGCGCGAGACATTGGGCCGGCGGATGAATTATTTACTCATGAAGCTGCATCGCGGCGGCACGGATTCACCGGTTTTTCAGGAAGCCTTTTACCGGCAAAAGCTCGCCAGGAAGTGAAATTTTCCGCATTGCCGTGACTTTACGGTCTTCGGCAGTTTCTAGTTTTTCTGTCCAGGCCTATGAGTTTTCAAGTGTTTTTACCGGTTTAACACGGTTTCAACAAGTCCTGTCATTTGATTATCCCGTCTGCCTCCCTTATAGTACTGTCACTTGTAACTACATGGATTTCGTAAATTTTTTTTCGAGTCATGGACGTTATGCATGCGGATTTTTTATATCCAGGCATACGCTTGAGACTTTCTGCCCGGGTGTAAAACACCTGTCAAAGTGCCGCTGACCGCTCACGGTCGCCGGCATCAAAACGTGTGGTAAACCTTCTCACAGGTGATCTGCATGACATAAAAAATAACAATCAGTTTGTTGTTGATGAATACGAAAACCGGATTTCTGGTAAAGCCGGTTCATTGACCGACCGGTTGCTATCGACTAACAGGAAACGTGGTAAACAATTATGGTACAAACAAAAAGCAAACAGGATTACGGCAAAGACCCGCTCAGCGTGCGTGATACCGACAAATACGTCGAGGAGTACGTCAATTCATTTGTGAACAAATGGGATAACCTCATCGACTGGGACGGCCGCGCCGAGGCCGAGGGTAATTTTTTCATCGAGGTGCTGAAAGAACACGGCGCCATGAAAATCCTCGATGTGGCTACCGGCACCGGCTATCACTCGGTGCAGTTGCTGGAAGCCGGTTTCGAGGTGACCAGTGCCGACGGCAGTCCGGCCATGCTTGCCAAGGCCTTTGAAAACGCGCGCAAGCGTGGACATATTCTCAGAACCATACATGCGGACTGGCGCTGGCTGAACAAGAGTGTGCATGATTTGTACGATGCGGTGATTTGTCTTGGCAATTCGTTTACGCATTTGCACAAGGAAAACGACCGCCGCAAGTCACTGGCCGAATATTATGCGACCTTGCGTCATGACGGCATCCTGATCCTGGATCATCGTAACTACGACGCCATCCTGGATGCCGACGCCAAGCCCACACACAACTACTACTATGGTGGAGACGAAGTTACCGCGACTCCCGAGCACGTGGATGAAACCCTGGCCCGCTTTCGCTACGAATTCAAGGATGGCGATACCTATCACCTGAACATGTTTCCCCTGCGCAAGAACTACGTGCAGCGGTTGATGAAGGAAGTGGGTTTCCAGGACGTGGTCACCTATGGTGATTTCAAGGAGACCTATAAAATGTCCGAGCCGGACTTTTTCGTGCATGTGGCCTCCAAACAATATGTGGAAACCGACGAGTGATCACAATGAATACTGAACAATACTCAGAAGTCGTACAAACGGCGCAGAGCTATTACAACAGTGATGATGCCGACAATTTCTATTTTCACATCTGGGGTGGCGAGGACATTCATGTCGGCATATATAATGATGTCGATGAAGATATCGCCACGGCGTCGCAACGCACGGTGGCGACCATGGCCGAAGAACTCAAGGGGCTGAACAGCGATTCACGTGTCATTGATCTCGGCGCCGGTTACGGCGGCGCGGCCCGCTGGCTGGCCGGAACCTACGGCTGCCGTGTCAGTTGTATCAATCTCAGCGAGGCCCAGAACGCCCGTAACCGGGAGATCACTGCCGAACAGGGACTTCAGGATCGTATCGAGGTGATTGACGGCAGTTTTGAGAATCTCACTTACGATGACAAAAAATTTGATATTGCCTGGTCACAGGATTCCATTTTGCATTCCGGTGAGCGGGCGAAAGTCATGGACGAGGTTGACCGGGTGCTGATGCCCGGTGGTGAAATCATCTTCACTGATCCCATGCAGGCCGACGATTGCCCGCAAGGCGTGCTGCAGCCGGTGCTGGATCGCATTCATCTGGACTCGCTCGGTTCGTTTGCTTTTTATCGTCAGCAGGCCGAACGCCTGGGCTGGAAAGAACTGAATATACGCGACCTGACGCCGCAACTGGTTTGTCATTATTCGCGTGTACGCGATGAACTCACTTCCCGTCGTGAGGAATTGCAGCAGTGGGTCTCCAGTGAATACATCGAGCGCATGCACCAGGGGCTGGGTCACTGGATTGAGGCCGGCAGTAAAGGTTATCTTGCCTGGGGCATCATGCATTTTCAGAAGGCGGCCTGATCTCCGCAACGGCTGCCGCAAAACCGGCGCATCATGGCCCGCCATCCCGGGATACGCAGTAACTGGCGCCTGACCGATCGCAGCGGCCGCATCTGGCTGGATCTGAATCCCGTCGTGTTTTTTTCGGCCGCGGCCCTGATTGCGGCCTTTGTCTCGCTCGGCCTGCTGTCGCTGGACGACTTCTCGCAGACGGTCAATACCCTGCAGGCGTGGATCGCCAACCAGACCGGCTGGTTTCTGATCCTGACAGTCAATATTATCCTTGGCTATCTTGTTTATCTGCTGTTCTCGCCTTATGGCAGTATCCGCCTCGGCGGTCCCGAAGCCCGGCCTGACTTCAGTCTCGGCGCCTGGTTTGCCATGCTGTTTTCCGCCGGGATGGGCATCGGACTCATGTTCTATAGCGTGGCCGAGCCGATTTATCATTTGCTGGTGCCTCCGCACGGCGCCGATCCCGGCAGCATCGCCTCCTACGAAGACGCCATCAGCACGACCTTCCTGCACTGGGGTTTACACGCCTGGGGCATTTATACCCTGACCGGTCTGGCGATAGCCTATTTCGCATTCAACCATGAACAACCCCTGAGCATCCGTGGCGTGTTTCGTCCCCTGCTGGGCAATCGTGTCGACGGTTTTTGCGGTCATGTCATCGATACCGTGGCCGCGGTCGCAACCCTGTTTGGCGTGGCGACATCACTGGGACTGGGTGCGAGACAAATCAATGCCGGGCTGAACTATCTGTACAACATTCCGGCCAGTGCCACGGTACAATTGTTACTGATTGCCGGCATCACGGCTATCGCCACGATCTCGGTGGTGCTGGGACTGAAACGGGGCATCAAGCGGTTGTCCGAATTCAACATGCTTCTGGCAGCGCTTATATTGCTTTACGTAATTACCGTCGGTCCCAGCCTGTTTATACTCAACGGTTTTGTCGAAAATATCGGTTTATACCTGGATAATTTCTTTTATCTCGCGTTCTGGAATGAAACCTATTCCCGGGGCGACTGGCAAAACGGCTGGACCGTCTTTTACTGGGGCTGGTGGATTGCCTGGTCACCGTTTGTTGGTATGTTCATCGCGCGTGTCTCGCGCGGCCGCACCATCCGGGAATTTATCGGCGGCGTGTTGTTCATGGCCACGACGCTGACCTTTATCTGGTTGTCCGTCTTCGGCGATTCCGCCCTTTACGTGGAGTTACTGTGGCCGGGTTCTCTGTCCGGCGCCGTGCAGAATGATATCGCCAGCGCCCTGTTCGTGTTCCTGGACAAACTGCCCGCTGCCGGCGGCATGGGCGGGATGAGTCCCGCTGTGACACTGGTGGTGGGTACCATGGCGACCATTGTCATCGTGAGTTTCTTCGTGACCTCGTCGGATTCCGGTTCGCTGGTTATCGATATCATTACCGCCGGCGGGCACCCGAATCCACCGGTTTTGCAACGTATATTCTGGGCCGTCACCGAGGGGGTGGTCGCCGCCATACTGCTGGTGGGCGGGGGACTGACCGCCCTGCAAACGGCCGCCATCTCGGCCGGGTTGCCGTTTTCCCTGCTGTTATTGTTCATGATCCTGAATCTGAACCGTGTGTTATCCGAGGACAGCGCGCCGGTGGTTGTGCATCATTCGCCGCTGGACCCGGACCTCTGACTGCTAATGATTTCCCTGGTAATCAGTGTGCCAGGGTCATAACGCCAGTTCGATACTGATCGCGACAGTATCCGGCTGCCGGCAAAAACGATCCACGTCCTCACGTAACAGGTCCAGATCAATGCCCATAAAGAGCCCCCTGTGGGCTTTCATTTTATCGTGACCCTCAACGGCCATACGCCGGCTGACATCGTAAAAGCCCTGGTGCGCCTTCAGATGCGCCACCGCAATCTGGATCAAACCCTGTACAAACTGACCGGTTTGCGTGTAACGGCCGGCCGCCACCCACACGGCTTCCAGCGCCTCGTGCGCTTCCCACCAGTAGCCATGGTTGAACAGGTCGATGCCATAGAGATACTCCTCGCAGGCGGACCAGTGTTCCGGATCGAAAGGCGGCAGGGGTTCCGGGATCCTGTTGTATGAATGGCCCTGCGGATCCCGTGTCGGGTGCGGCGTTTTGCCGGGAACAAAGCGGTAGGCGGGAAATTCCCGGTTGCTGTAGCGGGGCGGGTGATCAGTGCTGTTGTTCGTCATGTTCCGGATATACGCTGCTGCCGTCGCGGTTGCAACCGCATACCAGCAGTTTTCCGGCGTGTCTTGCGCAATCCTCGCCGCGGTTGAATTGATCGACTTATTCGAACAGCTATTCAGCCACCGGTGTTCCGGTGGCGTCTTTCGCGGCCGGGGGCGTATTGGTACGCCATTCTTCGATACGCCGGATGAGATCATCCGGGCGATGCCGTTCAATCTCGAGGTGTCCGGCACAGACACGGCCGTGATCCGCATCCACGGTCAACCAGGAGCCTTCCGTGCAGATGTCATCGCCGATGTGGACCTGGCGTTTATCCATGTCGATGTGCATGCTGCGGCATCCCACGACGCAGGCGATACCCAGTTGCCGCGCGACCACGGCTGCATGAGAGGTGCGGCCACCGGTGACAGTGACTACGGCGACGGCGCAGTGCATGGCCGCGATATCATCGGTTGAGATTTCCTGACGCACCAGCACAACGGGTTGGCCGGCATCAGCCATCTCCCTGGCCCGGTGTTCGTCGAGGGCGATGACGCCGGCAGCGACACCCGTGCTTGCGGCAATAGCGTTGCTCCAGTTTGCCTCATCTCTGTTTGCCGCCAGTGAAGTAATACTCAGCGTAGCGGGATCAATCCCCTCAATCTGGGCAAGGGCTTCGGGGGCAGTAATCCTCTGTTCGTCGACCATATCGATGGCAATGCGCAGCGCCGCCAACGGGGTGCGTTTGCCGTTGCGGGTCTGTAACAGGTAGAGCCGGCCCTGTTGCACTGTGAACTCGAAATCCTGCATGTCGGCAAATTCCGTTTCCAGCCGCGTACGCAGGGCGCCCAGTTCGGCATAAACCCCGGGCAACTTGCGGCGTAAATCGCCGGCATCCTCGACATCGTGACGCCCGGAGACAATGTCCTCGCCCTGGGCATTACTCAGGTAGTCGATATACAGTTCGTTTTTGCCATCCGCCGGGTTTCGGGTGAACCCCACTCCCGATCCGGAATCACTGCCGGCGTTTCCGAATACCATGACCTGCACAAGGCAGGCAGTGCCCATGGATTCATCAATACCGTTGATTGTCCTGTAGGTGCCGGCACGCGGGCTGAACCAGGAGTCAAACACCGCGGCGACACTGCGATAAAGCTGCTGCCAGGGATCGCGGGGAAATTCATCGCCCGTTACACCGTGGAAGTTCTGCAGCAGTTCGGTGCACAACTGCCGGAAAGCCATGCTGTCCATCTCGCCGGTACTGCGCAACCCCTGCTGTTTGAGATGACCGCTCTGTATGGCTTCCAGCGTTGCAATGCGGCCGGGATGCATGACCTCGGCGTAACCCAGTAGCAGGCGACGGTAGGAATCCCAGGCCAGGCGTGGATTCCCGGTGCATCGGATCAACCCCCTGATACTCTCGTCGTTGATGCCGATATTGAGCAGCGTTTCCATCATGCCGGGCATGGATACCGGCGCGCCGGAACGAACGGACAGTAATAACGGGTTGCGCCGGCTGCCGAATGCCGAGCCGGTCAGGTCTTCCAGCCAGCGAACCTGCTGCTGTATGGCTTCACGCAAGGCCTTTGACAGCTTCCGTCCATGCGCGAAATAGTCGCGGCAGACAGCGGTACCGAGGACGAAGGCGGGAGGTATGTTGATGCCGGCAGTCGCCAGCCGTGCCAGCCCCCAGGCCTTGCCACCCACTTCGTCCGGCGCGGGCAGCGTGTCCATGGCCATGCCGGAATGGATACGGAGCATCTGTGGCGCCGTAGCGGCAGTGTCCCCGTTCACGGCGTCATGACCTCATCGATCAGATAATCCTTCATCATCTGCGCACAGCGTGACAGCGCATCGGCGGCTTCCTCGAAGGTTTGCCCGAGCCGGTCGAGCAGGTGCATCAACCCGGCATCGCAGTCACTCTGCAACAGCAGTTTCAGCAAGCGCCGTTCTTCGGCATCGGTCTGGTGTTCGATGGTGATGATATCATCCACGGCTTCCAGAAACGCCTGGCGGTCCTCGCGGACGTTGCTGACTTCGAGTTGCCGGGCTGTCTCGATACAGCGTATATAGCCGCGCACACCGTCGACGACGAGCCTGGACAGGTTTTGCAGCGGCTGCAGCAGTGTTTCGTCAACCGGTGTTGCCGGCATCAGCGTCAACAGGTAGGCAGCTTCTTCGAGTGAATCCGCGATGTTATCGGCCTGTTCGGTCACCTTGCGGATGTGCATGCCGTCGCCGCTGCGCCGGGTGACTTCACGCACCCGGTTCAGCAGATCATCGGCGCGGGTTTCCCGGCGTTTGGCCAGCACAGCCATGCGCGAGGTCTCTTCGAGCTGATGAAAATCCCTGTTCATGCAGTGGCTGGTGGCATCGGCCAGATCAAAAATGGTGGCGGCGTGATCGGCGCAGATTTCGTAAACGCTTTCACCGGCTGATTGAAAAAAGTTGAAGATCTCGGTCTTTATCTCGTCACGGATGAGTCGCTCGGAACGGCCGTTCAACAGACCGGTGGCCGCGGTCTGCAGCACGAAGCGCAGGAATTCTATCGCCGGGGTTTCGCCGAGCATGCTGTCCAGCCGCTCACCGTAGCTGACTTCCGTGCGCGATACCCGGGCCAGAGCCTCGTAGATGATCCGTTCACCACCGACCTGCAGAAAAGCTCGATGGCCGAAATTGTTATCCGCCGCCCATTTCAGCAGGCCGAGGCAGTCGCGTTTGCGGATAAAATTTCGCAGACGCTTGCGCGCCTTGTTCCAGTCAATCAGGAAAACGATGCGTGAGCCGAGAAAATCCAGGTATTCCTGCAGCTGCGCCGGGGTTTCGGCGACGAGTATGCCTGTACAGAGAAAGTAGCGATCCTTTTCCTCGCCCTTGACCAAATCGCGACTGCGGGTGTCCTGCCATTGAACGCTGTATTTTTCGAACAGGCTTTCGAAAAATGCGGCGCGTTGTTCGTGCACATCGGTATAGGTGAGCGTAACCCGCAGGCCGTCCACGTGTATGACCAGTACGTGGGCGTCGGTCGTGCCGATGTCATTCTCGATGATCAACCTGTCACCCGAACGGGTGGCTGTCGTATCGAGGCCCGGGTGATCAAACTTCAGCGGTGCGGTGCGGTTCAGACCGGCCATGAAAGCCCGTACCAGCACCCGGTCGGGATCTGTCAATCCATAGGCGCGGGCTCCGTTAATATTTTCCTGCGCCAGTTCCGATTGCAACTGGTTGATGAGTTTGTGCACGTCCATGACCAGCAAATGCAGGCTATCGGAATGATCACGCCGGCCGTGAGTGACCCGATCAATGTAATCGCCGCTGACCTCATCTCCGCTGATGGTTCCGATAGCATCCAGCAGACCCTTGAGCCGTTGTTCATAGCTTTTGACCACGCCTTGTCCGCGGCCGACTCGAAGCGGCGCGAGCATGGTTTCCAGTGCCGCAACAATGCTGTCGTGTAATTGTTCGATACGCGGAATGTAATAACGGCCGTCGGCCGTATGCTGGGTGCTGGATATGATGGCATCGAGACTGGAATCGGAGATCCCGGCGACACCCCGTTCGGTCCTCAGATCGGCAGCGCCTGACTCGGGATGGTCGGCGAAGCGCCGGGCTTCCTGCAGCAGGGTAAAGTAATATTTGATGCGATTATTGGCTTCCAGCGCCTGATCCACATAGGCGGGCAACAGCAGCGGGTTTTCACCCAGTTCATTGACAATATCTGTTTTTAACATGGGAAAGGCTTATGGCGCATGGTTATTCCATTATAATATGTCATACAGGTTAATATGATGTGACAGATACACCGGAGTATGTTTGATACGGATCAAACAAACATCAGGCCTTGCAATGTAACATTAATCTGTCAGGTTCTGATGTTTCCGGTGCTGGATAAGGAGTTTGCCCATGTCAGTTATCAATTTCATCACTGTGCACGGTCGACGCCGGTCACGTTTACTGTCCGGTATATTCCCGGTCATACTGCTTTGCCTGGCCATGGCGGCGCCGCTTTCGGCCGGCGGCCCGGATCACCGTGCAGAGACAGCACGTGGTCTGGTCAAAACCTTTGCTGGTGAGCTGGGAATGAAACTGAAAACCGCCCTGGGAGAGGGGGGCGCTGTCGAAGCCATCCGCGTCTGTAACGTGGTTGCCCCGGACATCGCCGATCGATTATCCACGGAGCATGACTGGCATATCGCCCGCACGTCGCTGCAGCCGCGCAATACGGATAATGCGCCCGATGACTGGGAAGCGGCTGTACTGCGCGACTTCGACGAGCGCCTGCGTAATGGCGAGGCAATCAAGGATATGGAATATTTTGCGGAGGTTGCCACTGAAGACGGTACGCTGTTTCGTTATATGAAGCCAATACCGACACAGGGACTCTGTCTGACCTGCCACGGTTCTGATATCGATCCCGTGGTGCAGTCGGAGATCAGCCGCCTGTACCCGGATGACCGCGCTACCGGTTATCGCATGGGCGATATCCGCGGCGCATTCACGCTTTCCCGGCTGCACTGAGAATCCCCGTTTTGCCTGGTTGTCCCGCTTTGCCGGATTTTCCGGTTTGAACATTGTCATCGGGATATGTATTACCCTGCTGGTCAGCCTGTCAGCTCGGGCAGACGCCGGTGCGGCCGCTGAACCTGTCGCCCGTTGCACAACGGTTGAGTATTTCTACCGCACGGGATGCCCGCATTGCGATCGCGCCGCCCGCTTTCTGGAACAACTGCAACGTGATCACTCCGGCATCAGTATCATTTCACTGGATGTTTTCGACGAGAACACCGGGCAACCGCGTTTTATCGACAGAATTAACCGGTTCGGCATAGAACAGCCCGGAGTGCCGCTCATTGTGATGTGCGACCGGTTTATTCTCGGCTTCGATAATGCCCGTACCACGGGTGATGAAATCAAAACAGCGCTGGGCCTGTCGGCATCACCGCCTGAGACCGCGTCCGCGCAACAGGGTGTTGAATTACCCCTGTTTGGACGTATTGATGTCGATGACTACGGGTTGACGTTCTTTACTATCGTCATCGGCCTGGTCGATGGCTTCAATCCGTGCGCCATGTGGGTGTTATTGTTTCTGTTAACCCTGCTCGTAAACATGAAAAGCCGCAGCCGTATCATTATCGTGGCCGGCACCTTTGTGCTGGTCAGCGGCGTGGTGTATTTCGCTTTCATGGCGGCCTGGCTCAACCTGTTTCTGATCATGGGTTTCTCGCGCCTGATGCAACTGGTTGTGGGCATCGTGGCATTGTTGATCGGTGTCATACATATCAAGGACTACATTGCCTTCGGCCGCGGCCTGTCCCTGAGTATTCCGCAATCGGCAAAACCGGGACTGTACGCCCGCATGCGTGATGTGATTTATGCCCGCAATCTTTTCATGAGCCTGGTGGCCGTGATCATACTGGCCGTACTGGTGAACATGATCGAGTTGTTATGCACCGCCGGTCTGCCCGCGGTGTATACGCATATACTTACAGCACATGATTTCCCGGCCGTAAGCTATTACGCCTACCTGCTGTTGTACAACCTGGCCTATATATTTGATGATGCCCTGATGGTCAGTATTGCCGTCTACACGCTGAATCGTACCCGGATGCAGGAACGGGCCGGTCGCATTCTGAAGCTTGTCAGTGGCTGCGTGATTCTGTTACTGGGTATTATCCTGATCGTTTTTCCGGATGTGCTGATCTGACGTTATCCACCGCGGTAACAGTCACTACGGATCCGTCAGTGAGCGGATGTCATGCATCAGGATCTTCGGGTCCAGCGGTTGTTCGGTGTCAATCCACAGGCAACGGTTTTTTTCATTTTCCGACAACGGTTGCTGATGTTGAAGCTGGTATTCCAGCACCTTGATGTCGGCTTCGGACGCATCGCCGCCTGCCGCGGCGCGTTGCAGTATACGCTGCCTGAGCGTGGCTTCGCCGGCGTGACAATAAAGAATTACAAAGGGCACATTACACTCACCGGCCAGTTGCATGAAAGTCTGACGCCGGGCCTCGTCCAGAAAGGTCGCATCGACGATCGCGCTGTAGCCTGCATCGATCACTGTTCGCGCCAGCTCTGCCAGTCGTGAATAGGTGCGGCGGGACATGTCCGCGGAATACATGTCCGCGCCGAGCGACGAATGCGAACTTTCCCCGGCAGTCAGGCCACGCAGGCGTTTGCGTTCGACATCCGAACGTACGCGTACAGCACCGTTATATTCCAGTAACATCCCGCCGATGCGGGTTTTGCCGGAGCCGGACAGGCCGCAGGTGATGAACAGCACGGGATGTACGGGTTCAATGAATGTTCCCGCCAGATCGGTGTAGTGGTGACACTCATCCATACTGGCATCATCATCATGCTGATCCTGGCGGATAGCCGCGATCTTGGCCCGAACCAGGGCACGGTAGACCAGGTAGAAACGTAATACTCCGAGTCCGGTGTAATCACCGCTGATCTCGAGATAACGATTGAGCAAACGGCGGGCGTGATGGACAACCTCATGTTCATGTAAATCCATGATCAGGAAGGCAAGATCATTGATGACATCGATCCAGCGCAGCTGCTCGGAAAAATCGATACAGTCAAATAACACCGGCTCGCTATCCAGCAGTACGATATTACCCAGGTGCATATCACCATGGCATTCGCGAACAAAGCCTTCTGCCATGCGTGACTCGAATGTGGATTGCAGGCGTTCATATTCGGAGTATGACCACTGCTGTAATTGCATGATCCGGTCATGGTAAACAGGATCACCGGCCAGCGCTTTTTCCAGGTGATCCAGGTTTTGCCTCACCGGATCAATGACGCACTGTATATCGCTGCCGGTTCGTGAATCTGCTTTTTCGTGAAAGCCGGCGATGGCTGTTGCCAGTCTGTCGATGATGGCCGGGGTGAGTTCGCCCTTTGCAGCCAGTTTGTCGAGCTCCCGGTTGCGATCGAACTGGCGCATTCTCAATGCGTATTCGAGTACCTCGCCCTCGCCGTTGATCTCCGGACTATGGATATCACCGGTAATGGCGATGACATCCTGGTAAATTTCGGCTGCGTGACGGCTGTTCAGGCGCAGGGCTTCCTCACAAAAGTGTCTGCGTTGCTGCAGCGAGGTAAAATCCAGGAAGCCGAGATCCAGGGGTTTCAGAAACTTGTAGACACAGGGCCCGGTGAGCAGAAGTATGGAGATATGCGTCTCAACCACCTCGAAGCGTTCTGTTGGATGGGAAAAAACAGCGGGGTTTTGCAGAGCTGAAACCAGATGAGTCAGCCGCCCGGTCGCCGGAGTCGTTATCATTCGACTATTATACCTTTATCGGTCCTGAGTTTATTTGTCGCCGACCGTATTGCGACTATGCATGTACAGGTTTGCAAGGGTATGATCGAAAAAAGTCGATCACAACCCCGGGTGTACTGTGCCGGGGTATGCCGGCCGCCCGGTGGAAACATACACCAGGGAACTCTGTCCAGGTCAGAGCTTCCCCGACTGGAGAACTGATATCATGGATAAAATACATCACGTTGCCATTCAGGTTGATAACATCCATTCCGCCGTACACTGGTACTGTGACAACTTCGATACGAAAGTATCCTATGAGGATGACTCCTGGGCATTGCTTGAATTCGCGAATGTCTCCCTGGCGCTGGTCATACCCGAACAGCATCCACCCCATTTCGCTGTCGAAAATGCATCTGCGGAAAACTTCGGTCGATTGACCGAACATCGCGATGGCACGCGATCAGTGTATATTCGCGACCCCTACGGCAATACGGTGGAAATCATCAAGAAACCGTAATAGCGCATGATTCACTACAGGGGACAGGGTCGGGTGACGAACTGCAGGGGTGTCATTGGTGCAATATCAGCACTGCTGCTGGCGACGGCATGCACAGACATACCCGAGGGCGTGCAGCCAGTGACCGGGTTCGAACTGGATCGATATCTGGGTAAGTGGTATGAAATTGCCCGGCTGGACCATTCCTTCGAGCGCGGCCTTACCCGGATCACTGCCGAATACAGCCTCCGGGACGATGGCGGTGTACGGGTAATCAACCGGGGTTATGATGCGAAAAGCGGCGCCTGGGAAGAGGCGGAAGGGCGGGCGTATTTTGTTAAAAGCCCTGATGTCGGACAATTGAAGGTGTCTTTTTTCGGACCGTTCTACGGCGGTTACAATATCATTGCCCTGGATAAATCGGACTATCAGTACTCGCTGGTCTCAGGTCCGGATCGTTCCTACCTGTGGATACTGGCGCGTAAGCCGCGCCTTGACGCATCCATAGTCGAGGACCTGGTGATGCAGGCGCGTGAGTTGGGTTTCCCGGTTGATGATCTGATTTTTGTCGAGCATTCCGGGGAATGAACCGCTGTACATATCGGGTCCGGATCTGACGACTCTATCATCATGGAGAAATTTCTTTGCCATCCCGGGCGAAGCCCCTGCCATTGTCGCCGTACCCCAACCTGTCGATGATGCCCGAGCAGATCTATCGCCGCCCGCTCAGCGTCCTTCAGTCGTGCGACCCGCCACGCCGGCGCCTTGACGCCCTGGTGACGAGCGCTGGTGAGAAATGCGGGCTAGATTAATTTGGAAAAATTGCCGGGATTTTCCTTGCCATGCAAATAGCGGTCAAAAACCGTGCATATATTGCGGATCAGCAACCGGCCGGCCGGCAGCACGCGGATGCGGTCTTCCTGTATTTCCACCAGGCCGTCGTTCTGCATTTGTTTCAGCGAGGTGATTTCCTCGGAGAAATAGGACTTGAAATCGATGCGGTAGATGTCTTCGAGCATCGACATGGACAGGTCAAAATTGCAGATCAACTGGCTGATCACATCGGAACGCAGTTGATCGTCGTAATCGAGGGTAAAACCACGGAATACCGGGATGTGATCTTGCCTGATTTCCGCGGCATATTCATCCAGCGTTTTCCTGTTCTGGCAGTATATATTCGCCACTTTGCCGATGGCGGTTACGCCCAGACCCACCACGTCGCAGCGGGCGTGGGTGGAATAGCCCTGGAAATTACGATACAGCTCACCGTTGCGCTGGGCAACAGCCAGTTCGTTATCCGGTTTGGCAAAATGGTCCATGCCGATATATATATAACCCGCCCCGGTTAATTCATGAATGGCCAGTTGCAGTATGTTCAGCTTCTCCTGCGGAGGCGGCAGATCATCGGCATTGATCTGTTTTTGCGATTTGAACAGGTGCGGCAGGTGGGCATAGTTGTAGATAGCGATGCGATCCGGGTCGAGCTCGATGACCCGCTCGAGGGTTCTGGCGAACGATGCCGTGGTTTGCAACGGCAGGCCGTAAATGAGATCGATATTGATGGACAGGAACTCCGCGGCGCGGGCGGCGTTGATCACATCACGGCTCTGTTCAAAAGACTGAATGCGGTTGACTGCTTTTTGTACATCGGGATCAAAGTCCTGCACGCCGAAACTGATGCGATTGAATCCGAGCAGCCGCAACAGGTGTATGGTGTGCTCGTCAACGCTGCGCGGATCAATCTCGATGGAATACTCACCGAGATCGTCTTCGTGCAGGTTGAAGTTCTCCGCTATTACATCCATTAATTCGCTGAGCTGCTCATTGGACAGGTAGGTGGGCGTGCCGCCGCCGAAGTGCAACTGCTCGACCTGGCGATCAGGATCAAACAGACTGCCCTGCAGCCGGATTTCCCGCTGCAGGTTTTCCAGGTACGGGATCGCGCGCTGCCGGTTGGCCGTAATGACCTTGTTGCATCCGCAGTAGTAACAGACCGTATTGCAGAACGGAACGTGCAGATACAGTGACAATGGGCTCGGGATCGGATCGCCATTGGATTCCCGGACTACCTTGCGGTAGAGGTCTTCGTCCAGATCGTGGAATTGTACGGCCGAGGGATACGATGTGTAACGCGGTCCTGGCCGATCGTAGCGATCAAGCAGTTTCTGGTCAAAAATTACGGATTGTTCCATCACAACTGTACAGTGGAAATACATTGTAATTAAACAATATCCGGCGGACAGGCAGTTTGATCTGGATCAGAAAAAACGGAATCAGCGATCCTGTGTGAACAATTACGGCGGTGAAGCGGTTATTCAGCCCCCGCCGTCGCGGTATCGGCCATGATATGGATACCTTCGGCCAGAAGCGAAACCGTGACTTCGGCGGTTTCTTCAATACGGTTACGCCGCGCCACGTGCAGCGGCACCGAAAAGTGGATCGGTAATGCCGGTTCGTGTGCGGGCCTGAGCGTCAGGTGCGCGGTTTGACCGATCACAATCAGACTTTCGATGTGTCCTCTCACCGGATTTTCATGTTCGCCGCGGGAGGGGCGATCGCGGCGGTGCAGCACAATGAAGCCATCGGGGATGGCCCAGGTGATGCCGTCTCCGCTGCGTAGGCCCGCTTTAGTCCCGGCAACAATCGGGCATCCGTTCCAGTCGATGGTCAGCCGGTTATGTTGCGGATCGTCACTGCTGATACACCCCCTGAAGACGTTGCGAACATCGACCAGGTGTGCAACCTCGGCCGAGGCAGGATGGCGGGTGATTTCCTCGGGGGAGCCGCATTGCAGAGAGCGGCCCTGGTGCAGGACGGTCATGCGGTCGGCGAGCATGGTGGCCTCGTCGAGATCATGCGTGACCAGAACCACCGGCATATTCAGCAGGCGTCGCAGTTCGGCGATTTCCCGGTACAGCCGTTGCCGGGTTGATTTATCGACCGCGGCGAAGGGCTCGTCGAGTAACAGCACACGTGGCTCACGCGCCAGGGCGCGGGCGACGGCCACGCGTTGTTGCTGGCCGCCGGACAGCGCGGCAGGGCGGCGATGTTCCAGACCGGACAAATGCACGAGTTCCAGCAATTCGCGGCCGCGTGATTCACGCAATGACGCCGGGATGTGGCCCATGGCGGCCATCACGTTGCCGAGCGCGGTCATATGCGGAAACAGCGCGTAACTCTGGAACACCATACCGACGGCACGACGGTGCGGCGGCAGGCAAATGCCCGCCGCCGTGTCCAGCCAGACTTCCCCGTTGACACGGACACGGCCGGAGCGTGCCGAATAGGTGCCGGCGATGGCCCGCAATACAGTGGATTTACCGCTGCCCGAGGGACCGACCAACGCATGCAGTTCACCCTCGGCGCATTCGAACGTGGCCGCCAGCGCAATCGGTTCCGCCTGTGCCAGGTTAACCCGGAGACCGGACATGGTGCTCATCCGAGACGCCGGCCAATGCGCCGCGAGAAGGCAAAAGTCAGGGCGATGGTGACCAGCGAAATAGCCAGCAGGAATGCCGACATCTGACTGGCGGCGGCATTGTCGAACGCCTGCACGCGATCATAAATGGCAATGGCGATAGTCCGGGTTTCGCCCGGGATCGAACCGCCAACCATGAGGACGATGCCGAATTCGCCCAGCGTATGGGCGAAGGAGAGCACCATGGCGGTGAGGATCCCCGGCCAGGCGAGCGGCAGTTCCACCTTGAGTAAGGCCTGCCAGGGCGCCATGCCGCAGCATGCGGCTGCCTCGCGGACATCGGCGGGGATGGCCTCGAAGGCGCGCTGAATGGGTTGAATGGCAAACGGCAGGTTAAAAATAATCGACGCCAGTAACAGGCCGGTAAAGGTAAACACCAGCGGCTGACCGAAGGTGGTCTGCCACCAGTGCCCGATCGGCGAGGTCGCACCGAGAATCACCAGCAGATAGTAACCGAACACGGTCGGCGGCAGCACCAGTGGCAGGGCGACCAGCGCCTCTGCCACACCCTTACCGCGAAAGTCATGACAGGCGAGCCAGCGGCCGGCCAGTATGCCCACCGGCAGCAGGATGAGAATGGTCAGCGCTGCCAGGCGGAGTGAAAGCCAGAGGGCGGTCCAGTCCATCTTGCCGTCCTTTATTCCGTCCCGTCGGGCAGGTCGAAGCCGTACTGATGGAACAGCGCCCGCGCGGCCGGTTGGCGAAGGAATTCATAAAAGCGTTCAGTAACGGGACCGGCATTCGGCAGCAAGACCATTCGTTGCCGCAGCGGCTGGTGCCAGTCCTGCGGGATCAGGGCATGCTTGCCACGTTGCGCCAGTGACGGTGCCAGTGCCAGCGAGTAGGCAATAATCCCGCCCTGGGTATTGCCTGAGAGGGCAAATTGCGCGGCCTGGCTGACATTCTCTCCGAGCACCAGGCGCGAATGGATGGCGGACCAGAGACGCCGGTGCTGCAAGGCTTCGCGCGCGCGTTGTCCGTAGGGTGCATGTTCGGGGTTGGCTATGGCGAAATGTGTGATGCTATCAGCCGCCAGCCCGGCCGCCAGACCATCAAGTTGTTCATCCACTTCCAGGGGCGAGCCGAACGGCGCCATGATGACGATGCGCCCCAGCGCGTAGAGTGCGCCACGGTCGCGGGTGAAACCGTCACGGGCAAGGTCAAGCACGTAGCGTTCGTCGGCCGAGAGATACATCTCAAACGGTGCGCCCTGGCGGATCTGGCGGGCGAAATTTCCCGACGATCCATAGCTGACTCTCACCGACAACCCGGTTTCGGCCGTAAATGCCGCCACGATTCGGGGCAGCGCAAACTGCAAATCCGAGGCGGCGGCCACCAGGGGCGCATCCGTGGTTGTAGCGCGGGCATGGACCGCAAGGCCCGCATCGAGCGTGATCAGCAACAGCGCGAACAACAGGCGGCAAAACGGGACGTGGCTGCTCATGCGCCTGCAAGGGAAGGATCCCGGGTGTTGTTGAAGAGTTTTGATACGACGCTTATCCATAGTGGTGATCAATGATGTCAAACCCGTCGGTAAGGATAACCTGCCCCGGCCGTTGCTTGCGAATGATATACCTGTTCTGCATTTCCGGAACCCCGGTTTTCCGGACTTGATTTACACCGGCGGGTAAACGCCGTCTTTCACTGTCATGATTTACATGTTTTAATCAACGGCAATATACAGGACAACATCAGGTGAGACGCTGATCATGAGTGAACTAGAGGACGTATTCCATCAGTTTGACAAGAACGATAATGACACCATCGAGTGGCATGAATTCCAGCAGATGATCGATGAGTTGCAGCAGGGTCTGGACCTGAAAGCCAAACTGGCACTGTTCGAGGAGATTGACACCAATCGTACGGGCATGATCAGCTTCGCCGAATTCCGGCAATGGTGGCAGTCCCGCTGAGCTGATCAACGCGGTACGGTGTACTCACTCAAACATGGATTCCAGATCAATACTGCTGCTGATACCGAGATGCCTGTAGTTTTCCTCCAGCCACCTGTCCGCTGATTCGTAACCCACCGCGCGCAGACATGTGATCATCTCCGGTGAGGCCTCGTAACGGCTTTGCGGTGACAGTTTAGCAATGTATTCATCACCATGAATGACGTGAATGCGCAGTTTGCTCAAGCGTTTTTCCAGTGCGCCCATGGGCCGCCAGTTTTCCCGGATGTAACGCCTGGAAAAAGCAATGGCGCGCATTTCCCTGAGAAAACTGGCGCTGAATGCAATTTCGCTGAATCGCGCCCGGATCGTTTCTACAGTTCCCGGCAGTTCCTCGCGCTGCAGCGGATGGACAATGACAATAATGATGTCGGTGGCATCGCCCTCGAATATCAGTGGAAACACCGGCGGGTTGCCGGCAAAGCCGCCGTCCCAGAAATTCTCGTTATCGATTTTAACGGCATGGTGTAGTGACGGGAGGCAGGCCGATGCCAGAATGTGATCAACGCTGAGCTCCTGGCGTCTGAAGATCCTGAGCTTGCCGGTTTGCACGCTGGTTGCGGCGACAAAACAGTGCGGGCTTTCATTGCGGATCAGCCGTCCGAAATCGATGTGTTTTTCCAGTAACTGGCGCAGGGGGTTCAGATCCGCCGGGTTGAAGACGTAAGGTGCGAAATACCGGGTCAACTGCAGGAACATATCGAGATTAAGTGAGCCGCGATCTATGTTCAGTAGTGGCGAATCGGAAATGTCGTAACAGGGCTTGAAAATGCGGTTAAAGGTTTTACCGAGGTCATCCCAGAATGCATCCATCCGTTCGACAGCCCGCGCGCCGTCATTACCACCTGACAGACCGTCGCAAAGCAGGCAGCCATTGACCGCTCCGGAACTGGTGCCGCTGATAGCATCTATCCGCAACCGCGGATCTTCGGCAAGTCGCGAAAGAACACCATAGGTAAAGGCGCCGTGAGAACCGCCGCCCTGCAGGGCGACACTGATGGATTTTTCCCTGCTCATAGACAACTCCCATGATTGTGCAATGCACAAATTAAAGCAAAAACAGAAGATTAGAACAATGAAGTTTTGGTTACAAAGTATTGCCGGTGAGGAAACTGAATGATCCGGATTGATGCTATTCTGGCTGTGAACCTGGGTTCTGTCATGTTTCCGGGCGCATGGGGGCGATACACAATGTGAACAGTGAACAGTGAACAGTCAACGATGAACAGTGAACGGTGAACCTTGAACGTTGAATGGTGTTTTCCGATCATCACTCATTGCCGGATCCGGCTGAAATCGACATAATGCGCACCATTTTACCGTCCACACAGCAAACTCCCTGATCTCAAAATGGCACAATACGTTTACACCATGATCGGCGTCGGCAAGATCGTCCCGCCGAAACGCGAAATTCTCAAAGATATCTCTCTTTCCTTCTTTCCCGGCGCCAAGATCGGTGTGCTGGGCCTGAACGGTTCGGGTAAATCCACACTGCTGAAGATCATGGCCGGCGTGGATACCGATATTCATGGCGAGGCGCGGCCGATGCCCGATATCAAAGTGGGCTTTCTGCCGCAGGAGCCGCAACTGGATGCCAGCAAGGATGTGCGCGGCAATGTCGAGGATGGCATCCGCGAGCCGCTGGATGCGCTGCACGAACTGGAATCCATCTATGCCGCATATGCTGATGAGAACGCCGACTTTGACGCGCTGGCGAAGCAACAGGAAAAGTGTGAAACGATCATCGAGGCCTGGGATGCTCATAATCTTGATAACACACTGGAACGCGCCGCCGATGCCCTGCGTCTGCCGCCCTGGGATGCCCGTATCGAAACCCTTTCCGGCGGTGAAAAACGCCGCGTGGCGCTGTGCCGGTTGTTGCTCTCGCGTCCCGACATGCTGCTGCTCGATGAACCCACCAACCACCTCGATGCCGAATCCGTATTCTGGCTGGAACGCTTTCTGGCCGACTTCAACGGCACCGTGGTCGCCGTGACCCACGACCGGTATTTTCTCGATAACGTGGCCGGCTGGATCCTGGAACTTGACCGCGGACACGGGATCCCCTTTGAAGGTAATTACTCGCAATGGCTGGAGAACAAGGAGCAACGGCTGGAACACGAAGAACGCGCCGAGTCAGCCCGGCAGAAAGCCATGAAGCAGGAACTGGAATGGGTGCGCACCGCGCCTAAAGGCCGGCACAGCAAGAGCAAGGCGCGACTGGCCCGATTCGAGGAAATGAATTCACAGGAATTTCAAAAGCGCAGCGAAACCAACGAAATCTATATACCGCCGGGTGAGCGACTGGGCGATCGCGTGATTGATTTCGAGCATGTCACCAAGGGCTTTGCCGGCAAGGTCCTGATCGAGGACCTGGGCTTTTCCATGCCCAAAGGCGCCATTGTCGGCATCATTGGCGGTAACGGCGCCGGCAAGTCAACACTGTTTCGCATGATTAACGGGACCGAACAACCGGATACCGGCGAGATCCACATTGGTGATACGGTGCAGATCGCCTACGTGGAACAGAGTCGCGAGGATCTGGATGACAACAAAACGGTCTGGGAGGCGGTATCCAACGGCCAGGACAACCTCGTGATCGGTAACTACGAAGTGAATTCACGCGCCTATGTCGGCCGTTTTAATTTCAAGGGATCGGACCAGCAAAAACGTGTCGGCGATCTGTCCGGCGGTGAACGCGGCCGCCTGCATCTGGCCAATACCCTGAAACAGGGTGCCAACGTACTGTTGCTGGACGAACCTTCCAACGATCTCGACGTGGAAACCCTGCGCGCTCTGGAAGAAGCGTTACTGGCCTTTCCCGGCTGCGCCATGGTGATATCCCATGATCGCTGGTTTCTGGATCGCATTGCCACGCACATACTGGCTTTTGAGGGCGACAGCGAAGTTGTGTTTTTTGAGGGCAATTTCAGCGATTACCACGAGGATTTCATCAGCCGCAAGGGCGAGGATGCAACACCGCACCGGATGCATTACAAGCGCTTGTCCAAATAGAGCTTCCCCGGCATCGTTGCTATACTGCGTGGATACGCCGGTCAGGGTTGAACATCCGGGGATTTACCGGGAAACAGAGCCTGTGCGGAAGACCGGATCGGCGTCTGTTCCCAACATTAAGGAGATACTATGAAGATTCACTGTCTGGCCGCGGGTTTAATGGGTTCGATTCTGATGTTCACGCCGATGCTGACCCTGGCCGGGGGCATGTCCCCGGAGATGACGCTTGAAGAGGCAACGGCCGAGATTGAACGACTGGAACAGGAAAACATCTCGCTGAACGAACAGATCGAGGCCAACGAGATGACCATTTCCGAATACAAGGAGCAAATGGCGGCCATCGAGGCCGAGATCGCCGATTTACAGGCCCAACTGGACAGCCGGTAAAGCCGGTAACCCCCCGCAGCAGCGGCCGTTTACCAGCGGGGCGGTATCTGTCCGCCACCACCACAGGCATTCCCGATGTTGCCGTGGTCCAATCATTTCCCGAATGCATGCTGATGCGTGCTGTATCCGTAATTTCCCAGAACTGCGTTCGACTCCTCCCGGCAGGCGGTCTTGATTGAACAACCGCCCGCGGTTGCATGTTTACTCCGCGTGCCGGAGTATAGAATTCATGTTCATGGTGATAATTAACAGGCTGCTGGTCTTGCTTGCCCTGCTGCTGTTCTGCCGGCCATTCATTGTCCTGGCGGGCGATGACCTTGAGGATCGTCACATCATCGACTGGCATGTCCATGTGGCCGGACTCGGTCATGGCGGTTCCGGCGCCTTCGTGAACCAGACCATGCGTGATAATTTTCGTTTTGGTCTGTTCCTGAAATGGATGCAGGTAACGGAAGACGAGTTACGCGAGCATGGTGATGCCCTCGTAGTGGAACGCCTGAGTCAACGCATTGACGAATCCCGCTATGTCGATCAGGCTGTGGTGCTGGCCATTGACGGTGTGTATGACCGCAGCAGCGGGAAGATGGATCGTAAAAACACCCAGTTCTATGTGCCCAACGATTACGTCTACCGGCAGACTTCCCGTTTTGACAACCTGCTGTTCGGCGCCAGCATCAATCCCTGGCGCAGTAACAGCCTGGAACTGCTGGAACAGGTGGCGGAACAGGGCGCGGTGCTGATCAAGTGGATACCGTCGATCATGGACATCGACCCGGCGGATGAGGCGCTGATGCCGTTTTACCGGAAAATGGCGGAACTCGGTCTGCCGCTGTTGTCGCACACGGGCCGGGAGAAAGCCTTCGTTCATGCCCGCGATGAACTGGCGGACCCGCAAAAGCTGGTCTTGCCGTTGCGCCTCGGTGTGCTTGTCATTGCCGCGCATATTTCCACGACCGGGGTATCCGAAGGTGAAGACAACTTCGAACGCATCCTGCCCATGTTTGATCAATACCCGAACTTGTACACGGATATCTCCAGCCTCACGCAAATCAACAAGACCGGTTTTCTGGTGCGCGCGCTCAATGTCCCTGGCGTCACCGAACGTATGATCTACGGCAGCGACTGGCCGCTGCAATCTTTCCCCGTAGTGTCACCGTGGTACCATGTCCGGCATACGGGGATCAAAAAAGCCTGGCAAATTACCGGTATAAAAAATAAATGGGATCGCGATATCCGCTTGAAAGCAGCCATGGGCGTGCCGGATGAGGTCTTCTCACGCCGGCCCTGCGCCGCGCCCGACCGGGCTGCGGGCTGTGAGTAACGGGGCTGGCAGCACGACCTTGCCAATAAAAGGGAGAACACCGGGTTCATGAACTACAATCCCGCCATGCCGTCGATTGCCGATATGGCCGCAAAGGCGCGCAAGCGTATCCCGGCCTTTGCCGTGGATTACCTGGAGTCGGGGATCGGCGGCGAGTTCTGCCTGCGCCGCAACCGCGGCGACCTTGATAACGTGATCCTGTGGCCGCGCTATCTGTGCGATGTAGGCACGGTGAATACGCATTGCCGGCTGTTTGATCATGACTATGATCTCGGCATCGGTGTTTCACCCGTTGGACTCGGTAACATGATGTGGCCGAACGGTGAATCCCGCCTGGCCCGCGCCGCCCAGGCCGCCAATATCCCTTATATTTACAGCACCATGGGCACGACGGCGCTGGAAGACATTGCCGCGAACGCACCCGACGTGGGCTGGTTTCAACTCTACGTACCGCGCGACCGGGCGATCATGCGTGATCTGATCGAACGTGCCGGCCGCGCCGGGTTCAAGGCGCTGGTGGTCACGGTGGATATACCGGTAGGCGCCAAACGTGATCGCGAATTGAAGAATGGTTTGATCCTGCCGTTCAGAATTACTCCCCGTCTGGTTGCACAGGTCATACGCCGCCCGCTCTGGGCGTTGTTGACCCTGCGTCACGGCATGCCCCGTTTTATGAACCTGATGCCTTATAGTGATAGCGGTGACATCAAACACCTGGGAGAATTTCTGACGCAATTTTTCTGTCCCGGGGTGAGCATTGAACGTCTTCAGGAAATTCGCTCGCTCTGGCAGGGCCCGCTGATCATCAAGGGCCTGCAGCGCGGCAGCGATATCAGCGCCGCCGCGGACCTGGGTGCCGATGGCGTCATCCTGTCCAATCATGCCGGCCGGCAACTGGATGCGGCGCCGTCCAGTATCGCCGCGCTGCAGGCGTTGCCGTCCTCGTTGCGCGAGCGAATGACCGTCATGCTGGACAGTGGCATTCGCAGCGGTCTCGATGTGGTGCGGGCGCGGGCACTCGGCGCCAGTGCCGTGTTTTCCGGGCGTTCTTTCATGTATGCGCTGGCGGCGGCAGGCGCTGACGGACCCCGCCAGGCAATAGAAATATTTCGTGATGAAATCACCCGCACCCTGCAACAACTCGGATGTACGGAATTTGAAGCCATGAGTGCAGACTACAGACTACAGACTACAGATAACAGATAACAGATAACAGATAACAGATTACAGGATACAGGGAACAGGGAACCGATCAGGCTGATATACTGATGAACCCCTGGTCATGCAGCATAACCGGTTAACCATGGCATTATTATGACCCAGTACGAACTTTTCCTGCGTTTGACGGTTGCCCTGGCCATCGGCCTGTTGACAGGTCTTGAACGCGGACAATACGAACGTGAACAAAAGGAAGGCAGCGGCGCCCGGCGTATTACCGGCATGCGCACCTTCGGTCTGATCGGACTCCTGGGCGCACTGTGCGGATTGCTTGCCATGCAAACCAGTCCGGTTGTTCTGGGCTTCTCGTTTCTCGGCCTGGCCGCATTGATGACCGCCTCGCATATCATTGCCGCCAGCGAAGATCATGACTATGGCATTACCACTGTCGTCGCCTCCCTGCTGACCTTTATCCTGGGTGCGGTGATCATGTACGGTTATATCAGCGTGGCCGCGGCCGTGGCCGTCATCATGACCACCTTGCTCGGCATGAAAACGCTGTTGCACCGGTTTGAGGCAAACATACAGCGTTACGAGCTGTTAGCGGTTCTCAAGCTGCTGCTGATCTCCGTGGTGATCCTGCCTGTGTTGCCGAACCGGGGTTATGGACCGTGGGAGGCGCTGAATCCCTATGTCATCTGGTGGATGGTGGTGTTGATCGCCGGGATTTCATTTGTCGGTTATTTCGGCGTCAAGGTCATCGGCGCCCGGCGCGGCTTGATGCTAACAGGGTTGCTAGGTGGGCTGGCCTCGTCAACGGCTCTGACACTGCACTTTTCCCGTATTTGCCGCAAAAATCCGGATCTGGCCAACCTCATTGCCACGGGCATCCTGGTGTCGGCGGGCACTATGTATCCACGAATGCTGTTGCTGGCCGGTATCCTCTATCCACCGGTTGCGCAGCAGATGCTGTTGCCGCTCGGCCTGATGGGGGTGGTCTGTTTTGTTTCCGCCGGCTGGCTGTCCACGCGACCGGGAAAAACCTCGACGGACACCAGCCAGACATTCAGAAATCCGTTTGAACTGAAAACAGCCCTGCAACTGGGCTTGTTGCTGGCGCTGGTCACTTTTTTCGCGCATGGTTTAAAAAACTGGTTCGGTGACGCCGGTGTCATGATCCTGGCCGGCATTTCAGGCATCAGCGATGTCGATGCCATCAATCTTGCCCTGGCGCGGATGGCGGAAGAAGGCAAACTGGTACTGGATACGGCTGTCAGGGCGATCATACTCGCCGCGATCGTCAATACCCTGGTAAAGGGGCTGATGGCGGTCATCATTGGCGGCAAACGGCTGCTGCTTCCGGTTGGATCGGTATTGCTGGTGGCCATCATTACCGGCTTCCTTACTGCCCCGTAAAGCGCACCCGGATCTCATGAATCAGCGTTGCCCCCTGGACGAACAACAATGCGGGCAAGTGATCCGGCGTACTGAAGAGATCGTGCAGCGGCTGGCCCAGGAACTGGGCATTGACCTGCCGATGATCCCGGTGCTGTTTGATCTGCGCGGCCGATCCGCCGGCATGTACCGGGTAAAAAAGAATCAGCGCGTCATTCGTTACAATCCCTGGCTGTTCTCACGTTATTACCGCGATAACCTCGAAGGCACCGTGCCGCATGAAGCGGCCCATTACGCGGTGGACATGCTGTATGGAATGGCGCGGACCCGGCCGCACGGGCGTGAATGGCAATCGATCATGCGCCTGCTCGGCGCGGACCCGCGGGTAACCTGTGATTTCGATATGAGTGATATTCCGCAGCGCCGTTACCGCCGCTATGGATACCGCTGTGTCTGCCGTCACCATGAACTGACCAGCATCCGTCACCATCGCGTGATACGCGGAGCGCGTTATTACTGCCGGGTGTGCAAGCAATTGCTGGTTGCGGCGGGCTAAATACCTGTTCCAAATCGGTGTACAGTCGGGAACCATAACGCAGACACGCGGTAAATACGTCCCTGTAGCTCGGATGCGGCATCCCTGCCGCATACGGTCTGTTTGTATGGTTCCCGACTGTACACCGATTTGGAACACATATATGGATCAGCGCGTGTATTATCTCGTGAGCGGAAAAATACCCGGTGTTACTCACTCATACTCGCGAGTTCTTCCCAGCGCTTCATCTTCAGATCCAGTTCCTGCTGACAGGTACTGATTTCATCCAGAACCGGCTGGATGTGTTCATAGGCTTGCGCATAAAAATCCGGATCACCGGTCTGTTGCTGCAGTTTCCCGATACGCTGTTCCAGTGTTTCTATCTCATCAGGCAGATGTTCCAGTTCACGTTGTAACTTGTAGCCCAGGCGCCGGCGCCCGTCCTGTCCGCTATTGGCAGTATCAGGGTTTTCGCCGGCGGAAGTTTGTGTGATCGGATTGTCTTTCTCGGCCAGGTGCCGGCCGCGTTTTTGCCAGTCACTGAAGCCGCCCGCGTAACGTTCGATGCGATCATCCTCGAAGACCAGGATGCTGCTGACCACGTTGTCCAGAAAGGCGCGATCATGGCTGACCACGATCAGCGTGCCCTGGTAATCCATCAGGCGATCCTCGAGAACCTCCAGGGTTTCGACATCCAGGTCGTTGGTCGGCTCGTCGAGAACCAGGAAATTGGTCGGCCGGGTAAACAGCCTGGCCAGTATGACCCGGTTGCGTTCGCCGCCGGAGATGGCCTTGATGGGTGTCATCGCCCGTTTGGCGCTGAACAGAAAGCCGCGCAGGTAGCCGATAACATGGCGGTCCTTGCCATTCAGGCGGATGTATTCGCGGCCGTCACCGACCACCTCGGCGATGGTCTTGTCCGGGTCCAGATCGCGCCGCATCTGATCGAAATAGCCCGTTTCGAGATTGGTGCCGCGTTTCACCGTGCCGGACTGCGGTTCAATACGGCCGAGGATCAGGTTCAGCAGCGTACTCTTGCCGACGCCGTTATTGCCCACCAGTCCGATGCGATCCCCGCGCCGGATTTTCAGGTTAAGCTGGTTGATGACCGGTTCGTTACCGTAAGCATAACTGACCTGGTGCAGGTCACAGACCTTGCGTCCCGATTCATTGTCCGAACTCTCGATATGGATGCGGGCGCCGGGCTCGCGGCGGAATTTCAGACGTTCGGCGGCTTCCTCGCGCATGGCCTCCAGCGCGCGCACCCGGCCCTCGTTGCGGGTGCGCCGGGCCTTGATGCCCTGACGGATCCAGGTTTCTTCCTCGGCCAGCCGCTTTTCGAACAGGGCCTTGTCGAGGTCCTCGGCGTGTAATGCTTCTTCCTTGCGGCGCAGGAAATTGCGGTAATCACCGGGCCAGCTGCTCAGGCGCGTGCGATCCAGTTCGACGATGCGGGTGGCCAGTTTTTGCAGGAAGGCGCGGTCATGGGTAATGAACAGCACCGTGCCCGTGAAATTGCGTATGCGGCCTTCCAGCCACTGGATACTGGCCAGGTCCAGGTGATTGGTGGGTTCATCGAGCAGCAACAGTTCCGGGTTGGAAACCAGGGCGCGGGCCAGACCGACTCGCCGCTGCCAGCCGCCGGAGAGTTCACCCAGTGTGCAATCACCCGGCAAACCCAGTTCTGAAAGCACGGTAGCGACACGCTGATCGATATGCCAGCCGCCCTCGGCCTCGATCTGTTGTTGCAGATCCTCGAGTTCCCGTAATCCATGACGATCCATGCGGCTTTGGGCGCAGCGATGCCAGGCATCGATCAATTCGCGCAAATGCCGCAATCCACCTTCCACGTACTCGTGCACGTCGAGGTGCAGTTCATCGGGCAGGGCCTGAGCGAGCTGACTGATACGCAAGTGCGATTTACGGACAATTTCTCCTGAATCCGGTTCAATATCACCATCGATGATTTTCAGCAGTGTGGACTTGCCGGCGCCGTTACGGCCGATCAGGCAGACGCGTTCGTTGTCCTCCAGAACCAGGCTGGCATTGCGTAAAATCGGCTGGTCACCGAATTCAATGCAGATATCGTCGAGGGTTATTAGCGGCATGAGCGGTGCGGATTATACAGAAATTTCCGCCCTCTGCGCCTGCTCAGCGTGCCAGGCGGATACAGGTGGCGGTTTCAGTACAGTAGAGAAGGCCGGAACAACCGTTCAGTCCTCCAGCCAGGCCAGCGCATGATCCGGATCATGAAACAACAGGCACAGGTAGCCGGCATTGACAAATACCGTTTCGATAAAATCGTGTGAGTGGTCATCCGCGCTGACCAGAATGGCGATTTTTGATCGCCGGTCCATACCCATTGCTGCCAGTTCCTGGTAAGCCAGTTTGTACATATCCGCCGGATCGCTGACATTTCTGACCCCGGTGACATCGGTAAAGTAGTGCATGCGGTTATGTGCTTTTGCCTGTTTGATAGCCTCACTGGCAAAACTGCGTTCGAGATCGGGCGTAATGGTTTCATAGACCTTGATATGCACATAGTTCTTGCCGGGCGGTGTGGTAATTTCGTAATCCATGTTTCTCCTGTTCCAGGAAAAAATCCGTCAGCGTTGAATGACTGTTGTTGGTTATTGTGATGTATTTGTATGCATGGCAAAGCTGAATAACACAGATGTATCAATCCGGATCATGATCGGCAATCATCATAGGTACAAGAGAATCCCCGTCAAGCAATACCTACCATTCGGACAGGTGCCGGATCTCCGCACTGGACCAGCGCAGGTGTTCGACTTCAATGCGCGCCAGAGTATGCAACACCTGGATGGCGGTGTCGGGATGATGTTCAGTAAGCTTCTCGAAGCCGCCCCGGGACAGCACTCTTAATTCCGTTTTGTGCATCGCCACGGCACCGGCTACTCTTGGTCCCGGCTTTAACAGGGCGAGTTCACCAAAAAAAGCGCCTGGGTTGCAGCTCGCCAGGCGCTTGTAATGATGTCGGGTTGTGGGCAATCGTATATCAATCGTCCCGCTGATCACCAGGTAGAGCGCATCGCCCGGATCACCGGCTGCAAAAAGCGTTTCCCCGGTTTCAAGCATCACGGACTGCAGTACGCTTTCCAGGTCGGTGATGGTCTCCTCACCCAGATCGCGGCACAGGTCGTTGTCACGGACCGGGATGGTGTCATGGAATTTCGTGGATTGAACATTGAATTCCCCGAGCAAAGCATCCTCGGCAAATTCCAGCGCTTCATCCTTGCCGTTGAAGGTCAGGACATGAAGATGCGTTTCACCAATAGTGCGTTTCTTGAACGCTTTCTGCATGCGCTTGCCGATGCCCATGCCCTTGTGAATGTTGCAGAAGATGAGTACTCCGCCATTTTTCTGCAGACGTGAGGCAATCTGTTGCAGGTACTTGATCGCCGTCAGGTCAACCTGCTGAACGCGTCGCATGTGCAGGATCAGGTAATTCGGTTTTTCCAGGTCGGCGGCCAGGTTTTCCAGCAGTGCATCGGCCGTGGCAAAGAACAGGTTGCCACGCAGTTCATACATCACAATGCGATCACCGTGCACATTGAGCAGTTCGCGTTCATCCCTGGAACGGGTCCTGACCGAACGTATCTGTTGTCCGGTTGAGCGCCGGTGCACGATGCTGGCCCGGATCTGGGTGCGAATGAACAGCACTATTGCGATTACCACGCCCAGGCCCACGGCCACCATCAGGTCATAAGCCACGGTGACCACGGTGACCAGCAGGGCAACTGCGGCATCCTGCCTTGTCCGTGGTCGTTTCAACCAGGCAAGAATATCGAGATCGAACATGTGCAAGGAAACAGCGAGGATAATGCCGGCCAGCACACTGATCGGCAGCAAGCTCCCGGCATCACGCCCCAGCAGGATGAGTACAAAAAATGTGATGCCGGCGAATACACCGGGCCAGCGCCGGCCGCCGGTTTTCACCGCCACGATAGTGGCCCCGGTCGTACCTGCGGCGGCCATGCCGCCACTCAGGCTGCTAAGGATCTGCCCGGCGCCCTGGCCCACCATCTCCAGGTTGGCATTGTGGCGGTGCCCCGTCGTGACGTCGGCAATCACGGAGGTCAGCAGCGTATCCAGCGAAGTCAGTATAGACAGTGCCAGCGCCGCTGGAACGATGATCTTCCAGTGCAGGTTGTGCAGGGTATCGCCGGAAATATCCAGGCCCACGGTATCGAGCTTTGGCAATTCCCCGATCATCCATTCAGCGGGCAGATCGGCCGGGTTCATCATGGCAATGACATGAAACACCAGTGAACCAAAGATCAGGCCGGCAATCGTGCCGGGCAGGCGACTGAACAGCCGCGGCCCGGCCAGTGTGGCTATCATGGTCACGACAGCCGTCGCCAGCGGCAGCCACCTCCAGGATTGCCAGGACTCACCCACGCCCGCACCGGACAGCGGTGTGAACTGCGACAGGATCATGAGGATGGCCGAGCCGGTCAGGAAACCGCTGATCACCGGGTAGGGGATGTATTTAATCAGTTTGCCGCCGCCGGTCAGCCCGATCAGGATCTGGAACACGCCGGTGCAGATCATCAATATGGCGAGGTTGACAAGCAGTTCACCGTTGCCGGTACCCGACTGGCTCAACGAAGTCAGTGCGCCACCGAGTAGAACCAGTATCGGTCCCGTAGGGGCGCTGATCAAACCGCGGGTACCGCCGAAGAATCCCGACACAGTGCACATGATGGCGGCGCCGAGCAGACCGGCGATAGCGCCCTGGGAGGCATTGAAGCCGGCCGGTGAATATAATGCGACCCCGAAGGCCATGGCCTGGGGCAGCACGACTGCTGATGCCGCCATGCCACCCCAGATGTCACCCGCTGTTACACCGGGAAAATGTTGTTCAAGCAGGTTTGTGGGCCGGGTCGTGTCTGTCATATTACAGTTTTTACTGGTGGAAATATCACATTATAAGCGGGCCGCGTCTCCGATGTTTGATGTAAATCATGACCGCGGTGGTTTATCCCGGCCGGGCCATATTGTGAACTCCGATGTTGCCAGATTTCTGCCAGATGGTAATCTGTATCCCGGAGACAGTTGTTCACATAACAAAAATTCAGTTGGATACCACGCAGCTCAAGCAGGTCGTTCTCTATGCCGACGTTTCCGGCAGTACCCGCATTTATGAAAAGTACGGTGACAGGATTGCCCGTGCCGATATCGGTTCCTGTCTCGATCTGCTGTCGGATGTTGTCCATGATTACGATGGCAGGGTGGTGAAGACCATTGGTGATGAGGTTATGTGTCTTTTCAAAAATCCTTTGAAGGCCGCGATGGCAGCCATGGATATGCAGGATTCATTGCGCACTGCCGGCGAAGGCGGCCGATTCCAGACCGGGATATTGCATATCAAGATCGGCTGGCATTACGGTGAAATCCAGTGGCGCGGCCGTGAGCCGGTGGGCGAAGGCACTGTAATCGCCCAGCATGTGATCCATATGGCCAAGGCGGACGAGATCCTGACTACCCTGCAGAGCATCAACAGCCTGCCCGAGGAAATGCAAGGCCGTGCTCATCGGATCGATCATATTGTCTCGGAGATGAGCGGCGATGAGATTGACGTCTGTATCTTTCAATGGGAGGAGAGTGACGACGTCACCCAGGCGGCGGCAACCGGGAGGGTGGAAGATAACGATATTGCCATGGTGCTGGAATCCTCAAGCGCCACGTTTCGCATGGATACCGAGCATCCCGAGTGCATTCTCGGGCGTGGTCAGAACTGCAACCTGATCATCAATGGCCGCTACGTCTCCCGGCTGCACGCGGCTATACAGTTGCGTCACGGTAATTTCCATATCCAGGACAACAGTTCCAACGGCAGCGTCATTCTTTTCAGCGACGGGCACATGGTCCGCATCCACCGCGAGGAATACATGCTCACCGGCAGCGGCCGGATTTGTCTGGGCTCAACGCCTGACGAGGATCCCGGCGCGACCATTGCCTTTCATATCAAGTAACCATGCCGGCACAACAGCCGCAACGGTTCGTGAATTTGTGAGAGCACAGGCAATCGTTCTATGATGCGTGAATACCTGAAGGCCCGGAGAATCATGCGTCATTACCTGCTTGTAGCTGTTGTGCTGATCGCGTTACCCGGCTGTGGTGACGAGACGCCGCAACTTGAGCCACTTTCCGGCGATGCCGTGATCCTCGCGTTCGGCAACAGCCTCACCCATGGCACCGGGGCACCGGGAGAGGCGAGTTACCCGTCCGTACTCGGGCAACTCTCCGGACGCACCGTGATCAATGCCGGTGTGCCCGGAGAGGTGAGTGCGCAGGGGTTAAAGCGGCTCCCGGATTTGCTGGATCAGCACAACCCGGATCTGCTGATCCTGTGTCACGGTGGCAACGATATTCTGCGCAAGAAAAATATAGCGGATATGCAAAACAACCTGCGCGCCATGATTACCGCGGCGCGCGAGCGGGATATCCCGGTGCTCATGCTGGCGGTGCCGAAATTCGGCCTGTTTCCGTCCGCGGCACCGGAATACCGCGAAGTGGCCGAGAGTACCGGTGTGCTGTTTATCGAGGACCTGGTGCCGGAGATCCTGCGCGACAAGTCGCTGAAGTCCGACACCGTGCATCCCAATGCCGATGGCTATGGCATTATGGCCGGGGCCATACACCGTAAACTGCAGGCGGCCGGGGCGCTGTAATGATCCCGGCAGGATCTCGGCGGCCGGTGATCGACGTGCCGGAGTGGTTCGTTTATATCCTGCGTTGCGCCGATGGTACGTTATATACCGGGATCACAACGGATCCGGAGCGGCGCGTGCATGAACATAATCATCTGAAGTCCGCAGCGGCCTATACGCGGGCCCGCCGGCCGGTGTGCCTGGTGTACAGCGAATCCTGCGCCAGCCGTGCCGATGCCGCCAGGCGTGAATACGCGATCCGCAGGCTGGATCGCAAGGCCAAGACATCACTGGTGATGCAACGTGAGCGTTGAATAGAAGTTATAATGCTTTTTATCAGCCGTGATTTTCCTCGCCGGGGGTATGCACGTGACCGTGTTCGAGTTCCTCGTTGCTGGCCTCACGTACATCGACGACTTTCACTTCAAAGTGCAGGCGTACGCCGGCGAGCGGATGGTTCCCATCGACGACAATGCCGTCGTCTTCCACGGCGGTTACCGTCACTGTCAGCGGCTGACCCTCGGCCGAGCGGGCATTGAACTGCATACCGGGCTTGATTTCCACGTCTTCCGGAAACATCTCACGGGGTACCTTCTGGATGTTCTCCAGTTGCTTTTCACCATAGGCTTCCGCCGGTTCGATAGTGACGGCGACTTCGTCCCCGGCCTGTTTGCCTTCCAGCGCGGTTTCCAGTCCCGGAATAATATTGTTGGCTCCATGCAGGTAGGAAAAACTGCCGTCGCTGGATTGATCGATGGTGTTGCCATCATCGTCCTTGAGGTGATAGTTGATGGTCGCGACCGTGTTTTTCGTGAGTTGCATGTGAGCCTCCGCTGTAGCTGTTGATAATGCCCGGGTTTTCCGGCAACGAAGCGACTGCCGGATTTGCAAGGGTTGGAAGGTCGTCACTATGCAGGGCCGGGATGGATATTTCAACTGCGCGGGGATCACCGCAGCAACACACTCGTGCTGTATCAGTTCATCAGGTAACGGATTGCGCATACGGCGAAGTCGATTCAATACCTGAAGCCGGTTCTGTAAATATTTTGTAACCCCATAATATTGCAAGTGATTACCAATGCAGCTAAACTTGTATAAACCTGCACCAGAAATTGCTGATGAAACTGCCTTTCCAGGATCGTCGTTACTATCTGAAGTTTGGTCTGGATAAGGATCCCTTCCCCCGCGAATCCAGGGACACTAAAGTCTTTCTCACTCATGACATGATCCATTGTCTTGATCAGATCAAGGCATCCGTGGATTGCAGCGAGGAACTGGTGGTGGTGAGTTCAGCATCAGGTTCCGGCAAGACCGTGCTCTCCCGATATCTCGGCTTTATCAAATCCGCCCACTGGTTCGTCGCCCACATTGGCGGTCATCGCGATCTTGACCGGGAGACACTGGCCTGGGAGATCATACGCCAGCATTTTCCGGAACGGCGCTTTGTCCGGGAACAGGCCGTCTATCTGTTGCAGGAATTTCTGCAACTGTTCGCACGCAATGGCAGAACGCCGGTGGTGATTATTGATGATGCTCATAAACTACCGCTGGAAACGCTGAAATTTGTACTGGAGATAGCCGCATTCGCACAACAGGGTACACACTATCGTTGTGTGTTATTCGGTGGTTTGAACCTGGATGAAAAACTGTCTGACCCGAACCTGAGAAATCTCAAACCCGCACGCTACCACCACTTCCGGATACCTTCGCTGTCATTACAGCAAACCCGTAAATACCTGGATTACCGCCTGTCACTGTGCGGCGAATGCAGTGAAGATCCGTTCACTGACGAGAATGTTCAGCTGATCTTCCGGGAATCCGCTGGATTACCGGGTGATGTGCATGCACCTGCCCGCCGCATCATGCAGGAGTACAGTGTTGCCGGAGGTGAACAACGAATGTACCTGCGCAGTGCGGTAACCGCCTCGGTATGCCTGCTGGTATTCAGCGCCGTGTATTCGGCGATGAACGAGGATTATCTGCAAAAGTCGGAGCTGGTCATTGCTTCAAGATCATCGCCTTCCGGGATCATTCCGTTGGAACTTCCCGGTACGGGCAAGCCAGTCGAATCAGCCGGCACGGATGACAGCGCAGCGCGGCACGCTGTCACACCACCCGCAACCGGGAAAAACATTGAAAGTCCTGTCACCGGGACGGACGCCGGGGAGACGGGAGACGCCGGAATTCCGGGCTGGTTATTCGGTACTGCCGGGAGGACAACACACCGGTCTGTGGACCGGCAAACCGGGCCGGCAACCGCTGCCATGGCCGGTCATCTGTCCATGAAACTCTCGGATGTTATTGCGGATTAGGGAGCGTTGTCTTCACCGGCTGCCGCGTGCCGGAACTGTGTGGTAGACGACATGAACTTACCCTGCATGCCCCGGTGACTGTTTTCCCCGTACCATGGGCCTGATCGCAGGTGGCTGATTTGAAAAATATTTTGTAAAGCTGCTTCAGTGTATGGGTTCGTTCAGTTTCTGGCGCAGGACCTCAACCAACTGGCAGCGCTGATACAGGTCGGGTGACCACTTACTCGAACTGTTATCGTGGCTGTACTCCCGGTAGAGGTCGAGGCGATGCAGTGCATCTTCGTGCAGCAGATTATGCAGTTGTTCAACAATCTGCCTGGCGTCATGTATTCGGCGGTTAAGATTGTCTTTTGCCATCTCAGTTCATCCTGTCTGTGAATAATGCAATAGGTATAGCAATAATATTGATGCATGACACAGTGTTCCGGACCAGCGGCGCTAACTGCCTGACAAATGGTGAATCATGCTGAAAATGTGTTAACCACGTCACATGCAAAGGGACGTTGTCGGCGCAAGGTAGTGAATGATATAAACCGCTGGCCGGTTGATATAGACCAAATTAGTGCCCGGTGTTGATTGACATGAGGACATCCTGATATGGGATTGCGATTCTAACTGTATAATATACAAACAAAAAAACGGTCAGTTATGTGATCATCGACTTCTGGTGCGTTAGTTGCAAATAAACGACTGATTAACATGATAATTCCGGAACCAGCCTGGTTCCGTATCTGTAAAACGGGGGAAATTCCATAAATGATTAACAGGCAGCAGTTACTCGCTGTGCTCGTGGTTGCGGGCGCATTCTGTCAGGCCGGCATGGCCGAAGAAGTCGAAACACTCTCCGATGTGACGGTGACGGCGACTCGCGTCGACAAGTCGCTCTATGAGATTCCGGGCTCGGTGGGTTTTGTAAACAAGGACGAAATTCAGTTCAACACCCAGCAAATTGGTCTGGATGAATCTCTGGACAAGATCCCCGGGATTTTTTCCACCAATCGTTACAATTTCAACCAGGATCTGCGTATCTCCATTCGTGGCTTTGGATCACGTTCCACCTTCGGTATACGCGGTGTGCGTATCTATGTGGATGGCATTCCCAACACCCTGCCGGACGGACAGGGTGGTATTGACAGTATCGACATCGGCTCGACTGAAAGTATTGAAGTCATCCGTGGTCCTTCCTCCTCGCTGTACGGTACCGCTTCCGGGGGTGTGATCAATATTTATACCGAGGATGGACCGGCCATAGGGCATACGGCCGAAGGCCGTGTCACCATGGGATCGGATGGCATGAAAAAAGCCCAGGTCAAGGCCGGCGGTCAGCTCGATGACCTCAACTACCTGGTCAGCCTGTCGCGTTTCAACATCATCGGTTATCGCGATCACAGCGAATCTGACAACGTGCTGTTGAACTCCAAGTTCCGTTACGATTTCAGCGACAATACCGATCTGACCATGATCCTGAACTGGGTGGATTCGCCCGAAGCCAATGATCCCGGTGGCCTGTGCAGCGATTTTTCCGCAAGCCCTTTTTGCACAACATTCACGGCTGACCCGACCGTCGCCCAGCGCAACAACCTCCGCTTTGACGCCAATGAATCCATCGCCCAGCAGCAACTGGGTTTTGTTTTCAATCACACGATTGACGAATACCAGAAACTGACGGCGCGGAACTACTATGTACTCAGGGATTTCGAGGCCAATCTGCCGTTCGGTTCTTTCGCGGTGCCGGCGGCGCCTTCCGGAGGCATCATCGGTCTGGATCGCTTTTTTGTCGGTGGCGGCCTGCAATACACCAACAGCCATGACCTGTTCGGCTTCGGCAATCGCATTACCATGGGTTTTGATATCGATTCGCAGATGGACGAGCGGAATAACTTCACCAATATCGTCGACAGCCCCGTGGTCGGACCGCTGTCACTGAGCCAGGACGAGGATGTTTTCAACTGGGGCATTTATGTGCAGAATGAATTCGATATCACCGAGTCGTTGCAATTCACCGCCGGTGTGCGCTACGACGAGGTCGAGTTTGAATTCACTGACTTTTTCCTCGCCGATGCGGACCAGTCCGGCAAGGTGACTTTTGACGAATGGAGCCCCCAGGCCGGGTTGCTCTGGAAGGCGCACGAGGCTGTCAATCCCTATATCAGTTACGCGACGTCATTCGAGACACCCAGCACCCGCGAATTCGCCTCGCCGGTCGGTCCGGGTGGTTTCAACACGGCACTGAAGTCACAGACCTCCACCAATTACGAGGTCGGCGTCAAGGGCGTGCTGCCGGCGCAATTGTCCTACCAGTTATCCCTGTTCCATATCAAAACCGAGGATGAGCTGTTGCCCGCCGGCCTCAACGCGGGTGGCTCGACGTTTTTCATCAATGCCGGCGAGACGGATCGTTACGGTGTCGAGGCCGCGTTTACCTATCGCATCCTGCCGGGACTGGATCTGAGCATGGCCTACACCTACTCGGATTTTGAGTTCGATACCCTGCTGGTCAACGGTGTCGATTTTGCCGGTGATAAAATTCCCGGGGTGCCGGAACAGAACTTCTTTACCGAACTGTCCTATGCTCATCCTCAGGGGTATTACGTGGCCTTCGAATTGCAATACGTGGACGAGATTCATGTGAACAATACTTTCGTGGATGATTTCGGCGTGGTCATTCCACAGATAGAGACCACCAACGATTACCTGCTCGGCAACCTACGCCTGGGGTATGAAACGGTCAGTGCCAATGGTACGCGCTTCAATCCCTTTTTCGGCATCAACAATATTTTCGATCAGAAATATTTCGGCAATATACGTGTCAACGAAGGTCGTCACCGCTTCTTTGAGCCGGCGCCGGAGTTGAATCTTTTCGCCGGTGTGTCAATAGGCTTTGATTACTGAATAACAGTTCCAGGTTCCATCACAGTTTGCAATCAGCCACCCTTTGCCGGTGGCTGATTGCACTATATACCTGGAGCAGCTACCCGGAAGAGTATCAGGCCGGTAACGTGCCTGTGTTATCCGGGGGTGTCCCCTGGAAACGCTTGCCCCGGACCGTCAATCCGGCTCATCAAAATCCACGCCGGTCCTCTTTGCCAGTTTAATCGTTTGCTGCTGCTCAAGGATTTTTATAATCCGTTCCAGTGAACTCGACACCGTCTCTTCCATACTGGCCTCGAATGCCTTGCGTGCGGCGAGGTGAAATCCGAATTGCGCCGCCATGTAAATGGCGCTGAACAGCTCCTCTTTTCTGGATTCATCCATGAAATTCTCCCTGCTGACTATACTAAACTAGTTTATTTATATAACATGAATAGATCAAGTATATAATAACTGGTATATATATAATACAGATCGGATTCCGGTTTGTGTTCCTGCCGTGCGGGATAGAATTAGTCAGGTAACGGGATGATGCCTATAATGCGTAACTTTCTGGAAGCTATTGAAAATCCGGATTTTTCCGATCTCTTTGCTGATGATCTGTCCTGTATGAATGAGCAACAGTTTAAACTGGCGATAAAGGGCCTGAGGATCAGGGACCGATCCAGGGAAGTCGCTTACCGGATCCTGGTAAAAGGAGATTCCAGGCAGAGCGTGATCGATGACACCGGTATGCAAAAGGCCGCGATCAGTCAACTCATGTCAAAAATCATGAAAAATTTCCGGGAGCAACTGACAAGGAACGGCCTCGTCTACAAGGAATACGTATTACCTGAAAAACTGGAACCGGTCATCGATGCGGTCGAAGAAGAGCATCTCAGGAACTATCTGAAAGAATCGAAAAAAAGCCGGCGTTCCTGAATGCCACGGCAATTACTCCCATTCCAGTTCTGTAAACGCTTTTGTGACGTTGCGCTTATGGTGTTGTTCATGTAACAGCCAGTCCTGTTTTTCCTGCTCACCCACGGTTTCAACCACTTCCTCCATGAACGCGCCTTCGGCAATGCGTTTGCGGATTTGCTCCAGCAGCATGGTCAGGTACTGCTTTTGCGGCTTGAGATCCTCCGGCCAGTCGCTGACCACGGGACCATGACCGGGAATGATGGTGGCGTACTGTTCCTTTTCCAGTTGATCGATGACCGCGAGCCAGCCCTTGAGGCTGCCGTCCAGGGCCGGTATACGCTCGATAAACAGTAAATCCGCAAGCCACAGTGTATTGGTCTTTCTGTCCAGCACGGTGAGGTCGGTATGCGTGTGGGCAACCGGCCAGGCTTTTAACAGTAATACACGATCACCGAGATCCAGTTCCAGGGTGTCTTCAACCAGCACTGTCGGGGCGACGATGCCATCGGCATTGGCGTACTCGCCGAGATCATCACGAAACTCCTCGATAAAAAAACCGCTACTGGCGGCCATGGCATCGGCCAGATCAGTATGACCGACAAATTTCGTATCCCCGGATTTAAAGACAACATTGCCGAGGACATGATCAAAATGAACATGGGTATTGATGACATAACAAACCGGTTTGTCGGTTACGCTCTTCAGCGAATCGAGCAGTTGTTGTCCGACCCTGACGGAACCGCCGGTATCGATGACGGCAACACAATCGTTACCTATAATAAAACCGGTATTGGCGATATCATCGTGTTGCGGATCCTCGAAGGGGACATGAACGCCGCTGTGTACATAAATGCCGGGCGCGACTTCGTCGAGATTAAACGCGGTACCCGTGGTATCTGATGCCGTCACATTCAGGCCAGGCAGGCTCAAAAATGCAGTAACAATGCAATACAGTTTGAAGTTGGACTTCATGCTAAAGCTCCTGTCCGGTTTTTTATCAGTAGTGAATTGATAAGGTTGCGGCTGGCAGTATTCAGGCGATTTCGGTCATTAAATGCCCGGGCGGCAAGCAGGGCGCCTTCAAAGGCGGCAAACAGGGTTCTGGAATAATCCGCAACACTGCCGTTGATGTGAAATCTGCCCTGTTTGCGGCCGTCATTGAGTACCTTGCCCAGCCAGGTCTCGCTGTCGGTAAAAAATGCGTGCACTTCACGGAGAACTTCTTCCGGCAGCGCACCCGCATCGCTGGCCAGCATACCGCTCGGGCACATGATGTAATCCTCGCCCAGGGTCTTGCTGAAAAGACCGGCGAATTTCCTGAGTTTCTGCAGCGGGCTGGAAGTTTGTCGATCGATATTCGCGAGTGCCTGGCGGTGCTGTTCGCGGTAGGCTGACATGATGGTTTTGACCAGACCGGCCTTGGTGGGGAAATGGTAGTGAATGCTGGCTTTTTTTATACCCAGCTCATCAGCAATGTCGTTGTAACTGAAGGCATTATAGCCCCTTTCCTGCACCAGCCGGGTGGCTATTTCGATTATATGTTGTCTGGTATCGCTCATGATTTCTACCTACTGGTAGGTAGATTACCAGGATGAGTGTGATCTGTCAAACCTGCCCGGAAGACTGTACGTTCCGGGACCGGCTGATCAGGGATCGCGGTACAGATCGTGACAGGCGGCGCAGGTCTGGTACAGGCGTTGGTAGGCGGAATACAATAATTCCTGATCGGTGACGCTGTAATTTTCGGCGATTTGCTTGATGTTCAGGGTTTCCGTGTAGAGTTGCCCGGCCAGTGCCCGGAAAGTCACGATACCGGTTTCATCGAGGTCGGGTCCGGGCATTTCCGTGGACAGCATCTCGGCATGGAATAACAGTTCCTCCACGGCTTCGCGCATATCATCCATATCCTGCTCTATGATCTCTTCGGGAATATTATCCGGATCATTGGTGTTGGTGACGGTCTGATTCAGATTCTGCATGATATTACTCAGCCGTTCACTGGCAATCGCATGCGCAGCGGTTGTCTGTTCTCGTCCGACGGTACTGTCCGCGGCAATAATGTACAGGGGGGCCAGTGTGAGAAGCGTGAATGTAAAGATTTTTTTCATGATGCCTTGTTGTTGGTTTGAAAAGCGGCAACGTTACCACGCCTGAATGCTCGCATAAACCAGCATACAGTGTTTGATCCAGGTCATCTGTGCGGGTTGTTGCGGCACCTTGACAGGGTTACCGTGATGTCAGAATCGGGCCGCGCCATGCCGTTTTTTAGTTCATCATCAGAAACACAGAGGTTCTGGATGAATCCGACCGGCCTGGCTGCGAATGAACATAACCCCATGTTTAGAATGGATAAGTTGTGGTGAGCCATCTATTGTTAACAGACATCTGCGGATAATGAGAGTGGAAAATTGTTGCTATGCAACAAAAAGCGCCCATAATTGTCGTATCTTATCTGCATACGGTAACGCAGGGATACATCTATGAGCATTATTAATCTTGATAAATTATTCAATCCGGCCTCGGTCGCGCTGATCGGGGCATCCGACACGCAGGGCACTCTGGGCAATGTGATCATGCAGAATCTGCTCAACGGCGGGTTTTCAGGACCCATCATGCCCGTGAATCCGAAGTACGCCACGGTTCATGGTGTGCTGGCCTACAATAGCATCGAGGAATTGCCACGGGTTCCCGATCTCGCTGTGATCTGTACCCCGGCGCACACCGTGCCGGAGATTATCGAGGCACTGGGCAGGAAAGGGTGTTTTGCCGGAATAGTCATCAGCGCCGGTTTTCACGAGAACCACGACAGCAAGGGTCTGAAACAACAGATGCTGGATGCAGCCCGGCAATGGAATTTCCGCATCCTCGGCCCCAACTGTGTCGGACTTCTGGTGTCCGGCATCGGCCTCAATGCCAGTTTCGCCCATACCAGTGCACTGGAAGGCAAGCTGGCCATGATTTCCCAGTCCGGCGCCCTGTGTACGACCATACTGGACTGGGCCCGCTCCCGCGGCATCGGTTTTTCGCATTTTATTTCCACGGGAGATTGTGCCGATGTGGATTTCGGGGATCTTCTTGATTACCTGGGCAGTGACCGCAACACCCGCGGGATTCTCATGTATGTTGAATCCATCAAGGAGGCGCGTAAATTCATGTCCGCGGCCAGGGCGGCTTCCAGAAACAAACCGGTCATCATTATCAAGTCCGGCCGTTCCAGTGAAGCCGCCAAAGCCGCGGCCAGTCATACCGGCGCCCTGGCGGGCAGTGATGAGATCTTTGATTCCGCCATTCGCCGCGCCGGCATGTTGCGGGTCAATACCATCAGTGACCTGTTTAATGCCGTGGAAACCCTGGCCCACGTCAACAAGGTGCGCGGCAATCGCCTGGTCATTCTCTCCAACGGCGGTGGCGCCGGCGTGATTGCAACCGATGAACTGATTGCCAATGGCGGACAACTGGCGGAACTATCGGAAAAAACGATCGATGAACTGAACGGGGTTTTGCCCGCTAACTGGTCAAAGGCCAACCCGGTCGATATCATCGGTGACGGTGACGCCGAACGTTATGTCAACAGCCTGAAGATCCTGATGCAGGATCCCGGCTATGACGCTGTCCTCGTTATGCTGGTGCCCGCGGCTATTATCGATAATGAAAAAGTCGCTCGCGCCGTCGTGGAAGTCATCAAGGAGGCAAAGAAGCCGGTGCTGACCTGCTGGATGGGCGCCGATGCCGTGGCCAGCGCCAACGAGATCTTCGAGCAGGCCAATGTGGCCCATTACGACACGCCTTCGGAAGCCATTCGCGCATTTCTCCAACTGCACGAATTTTACCAGAACCAGCTCAGCCTGATTGAAACACCGGCGTCGATACCGGAACAGTTCACACCCGGGAGCCATCACGTCCGTGACATTATTTCGGCGGCGCTCGACAAGAACCGGGAGATGCTGAACGAATCCGAGGCCAAGGAGATCCTCGAGGCCTATACCATCCCGGCCGTGAAGACCGTCGTTGCGCGTAACGTTGATGAAGTCACAGCGGCTGCCCGTGAAATCGGATACCCGGTGGCGCTGAAGATCCTGTCCGATGACATCTCGCACAAAAGTGACGCCGGGGGCGTGATCCTTAATATCGAATCCGACCAGATCCTGAAAGCCGTGGCCGAAGGCATGTTGTCACAAATGCGGCATCATTTCCCCGATGCACGTATTGATGGTTTTACCGTTCAGGAAATGATCACCCACAGCAATGCCCACGAACTGATCATCGGTTGCACCACCGACCCGGTCTTTGGTCCGGTCATCCTGTTCGGAGAAGGCGGTACATCGGTGGAAATCGTCAAGGATCGGGCGGTCAGTCTGCCGCCGCTGAATATGAAACTTGCGCGTGAACTGATCGATCGCACCCGCATCAGCCGTCTGTTGAAGGGCTACCGGGATATTGCCGCAGTCGATATGGACGCCATTTTACTGACCCTGGTCAAGGTGTCGCAGCTGGTGGTCGATCACCCGGAGATAATGGAGCTCGATATCAATCCGCTGTTCGCGGACAGCAAGGGCGTTGTCGCGCTGGATGCCCGGATCCGCATTGCCCGTGCCGTCAGAAAGGGTGGGCAACACCTGGCCATCAGTCCTTATCCGCGCGAGCTTGAGGAATGCACGGTGCTGGCATCAGGTGAGGATATCGTTATCCGGCCGATCAAGCCCGAGGACGAGCCCAGCCACCATGATTTTATTGCCAGGGTCGAGCCGCAGGATCTTTACTACCGCTTCATGCATTATGTCCGTGAAATCGATCATGAAAACCTGGCCCGATTTACGCAAATAGACTACGACCGGGAGATGGCATTTATTGTCAAACTGGGCAAACTCGATAACCAGGGCGATACCATCGGCGTCATCCGTGCCAATTTCGATGCCAATAATATCAACGCCGAGTTTGCCATTTTGGTCCGCTCCGACTACCAGCGTAACGGTCTGGGCCGCGTGCTCATGCAGAAGATGATTGATTATTGCCGGAGTAAAAAAACCCGGCGTTTAATCGGTCAGACACTGGACAGCAACCTGTCAATGCGCAAACTGGCAAAAGAATTCGGTTTCTCCATGTCAAACCCGGGTGACAATATAGTAGAGTTGACGCTGGTACTGGACGAGAACAGGAGCCTGCAGGAATGTGGCTGAACGGATGATGCAAGCGGGTGGCCATGTTCGTTAATTACATCATCAGAAATTTGAGCCCTGATTACCCGCAATATTACCGGGAGAGTTGAAAAGTTGATTCACGAAATTGCAAAAATCGGCGATCCCGTGCTGCGTCAGGTGGCGACAGAAATCCCACTGGATGAAATCACCTCGGACAGGATCCAGGTCTTCATCAATGATTTGATTGACACTATGCACAGTGCCAGCGGTGCCGGAATTGCTGCCAACCAGGTATCTGTGCCCTGGCGGGTTTTTGTCGTTGAAGTAAAGGATAATCCGCGTTATCCCTACAAACCCGATATCCCGCTTACAGTAATCATCAATCCTGAAATTGAATTCCTGAGTGATGATTTTTTTCTGAATTACGAAGGCTGTTTGTCAGTGCCGAATCTGCGTGGAGCTGTGGAACGCTGCACTGAAATCAGAATTCAGGGATTAGACAGGTCCGGTAGCGCAATCGATATCGTTGCCAGGGGATTAACGGCCGGGACATTTCAGCATGAATACGACCATCTGCAAGGGATCCTTTTTCCGGACAGGGTAAAGGATACGAGGACACTGTGTACCTGGGACGAGTTCGAAAAATATCATGAATCTGCATTCCGCAAGCAGGCCGGGGATATAGTAGCGAAATACGGTAGCTGATCTGCTTTATATATACACGAAATCCGCTTATTAAATTGATTCCGACTCGGCTTCAGACCATCTGGGGATAAAGGCCAGTACCTGGATATTCCCGGGAATGGATGGATTAAACATACTGTTGTGCCAGAGCGTGGCCTGGAATTCCGGATCATTTTCCTCCAGGTTGACAACCTCGCAGGGGATGCGAAATCGTTGCCGATTCTGTTCGAATGTCAGTGTGCATCTGGATGCTTCCAGCAATTTTTTGCAAACCAGTGAATCTGGACCGAACAGGGCGGTAAGACGATCAGAGAAACTTTTCGGTTCCTGGTAATAGCGTTCCGACAGGTGGCGAATTGCATTCTCCCAGCGCTCTATGGGATCCTGCGTTTTTTTCACCATATGTTTGAACTGGGCAGTTATATGCTCCGGGGATGATTTATTCATCAGTGTAATAATTTGCCCGAGATCCCTGCCGTCTTCCAGTGTAACGGTCGGACACATCCCCGGTGTGGGCCTGCCATCACCCTGGCGCATCGAATATTGCCTGATCCGGCATTGCCAGTACAGAAAGTCGTAGCCTGTATCACTCGTTGCGGTATTCAAAATCTAATCACCTGGTGAACTGTTGCTCAAAATTCAGGTTGCCATTTATAGAATGCCTGTGGCTTTTTTTCAATACAACCAAAGTCATACCTCTAAAATATAAATTATATTCATTCTATATTATGTAACACTTGTTCGAAAAGCCGTGAAACACGGTATTTGCGAGGTGAAAATATGATCAAGGGAGTATTACTGGATTTGAGCGGTGTACTTTACACCGGCGATGAGGTTTTGCGGGGCGCATTGACTTCGATTGAACGGCTTGATAATGAAAATGTGCCTGTTCGCTATTTGACAAATACAACGCGTAGCCCTCGTTCCGCAATCCTGAAAAAACTTTCCAGGATGGGATTTGATATCGATGAAGGGGATTTGTTTACAGCCCCTGTCGCTACATACAATTATCTCAGTGCAAAAAATCTGTCCCCTTTTCTGCTTGTACACCCGGACCTGGAGCCTGAATTTTCCGGTTTGATCAGGGATAGAAAGGATGCTGTTGTGGTTGGCGATGCCGCGGACGGTTTTTCCTATGCGCATATGAATTCGGCGTTTCGCCTGTTGATGGAAGGCGCGACATTGCTGGCAATGGGCAACAACCGGTATTTCAGGGAAGCCGATGGTCTGAGCCTGGATATCGGCCCCTATGTTGCTGCACTGGAATACGCCGCAGACACAAAAGCCATTATTCTCGGCAAACCTGCTCCCGGATTTTTCCATGCCGCAGTTGAAAGTATAGGGTGCTCCCCCGGGCAGACGGTAATGGTGGGTGATGATGTCAAATCGGATGTGATTGGCGCCCTGGAAGCGGGGCTTCAGGGGATCCTGGTACGAACCGGCAAGTACCGGCAGGGCGATGAGGATCAACTGGAAGGCAAGGGCCTTTGCCTGGATAACATCAGTGCCGTGACAGACTGGATACTGGAAAAATACAGCTGACCCGGCTGCTGTTCATCTGAAAATACCGCGCTAAAGGCCCATGCATCCGGAAAGCTATGCAATGTCAGGGCTGTGTCCGGGAGTCGTTATTTTTCCGGTCGGTCACTGCATGATTGCATCGAGCCCGGAAAGCTTTCCAGTGACTCATCCAGATGATAATAATCACCGGCATCCGCTACAAATATATTACGGGTAGTTGCAAGACCGGTTGGCTGATCCAGTGTTCCCGCGGAAATGCAGGTATAATTTTTTCCCGTCGGCCGCCAGAACAGGCTGGCTCCGCATTCCCGGCAAAAACCGCGTTGAGCATGTCCGGAAGATTTATACCATTTCAAACCACTGTCCTCGATAAAAATAATTTGCGCGGTTTCTGCAGAGGTATAGGCAGCATAATTGCCGTGTGTCTTTTGACATTGCCTGCAATGACAGTTCACGACATCTCTTAATTTGCCCTCGATGCTATAGCGAACTGAACCACACAGACAACTGCCGGAATGTACCGGTTTTGAATGCTTGTCGTTCATATTTCTCCGCTGCTACTCTGATTCAGTGTCACGCAGTAATAAAATCCCTGATCCATTGCATAACCAGCCGGTTATCCGGCTCTTCCTCCAGTGATTTATAACCGGCCGTCAGTCGATCTTCGGGAATAGTTCCGGACCAGAGCTTCATCAGAGCCCTGCAATATTCTTTGCTGAATTCGGGGTGTCCCTGTATTCCAAGAAAATTCCTGTATTGAAACATGAAATTTTTGCAATGGCTGTTACTTGCAAGTAACCCGGCACCGGCCGGCAGTCGGACCACATGGTCTTCATGACTGATGATCATGTTAATGTGGTCCTGAACAGGATTCATCCACGATTTATTCGAGAGAATACGGGATTTGATCAGGCCAATCCGCAGGCCGGATTTGCTGCGTTCGACCCTGCCCTGCAGTGCCCTGGCAATCAACTGATGACCGAAACATATGCCAACCAGCCTGTGGTCCGTACTGTCACACTCCACAACCAGTTTTTCCAGTGTCGCTATCCAGGATTTGCTGTCATTTACACTGCTACGGCTCCCTGTTGTGATATAAGCATCACATTCATTGATGCTGCCGGGAAAATCATTTACGGTTACATTGTATACGTTATACTCAAAATCACAGTCTATACTCCTGAAAGACCGGATCAGCATGTGCGGATAATCAGGAAACCCGCCCTGCAAATCATCCGGCAGGGTGTCACATTCAAGAATACCGATTTTCATCAGGATTTCCCTGTGGAAGAAATGTAATTCATAAGACCCTTAATTCATATTGGAACCGTAAATTCCGGTTTTTTGTATTAAAATAATTATGCAATATGATCATCAGAATTACCCACCCTGTCAGGGTATATTCCTGACACTACGGATCCTGATTACACGATGAAGGCCCCGGATATCAGGGTAAACTCCCTAATAATCGATACGGGCATCATCGTAAATTTTATAGTTTTCAAGGATATTGATAATCATAAGTTGCCGCAATCATTTGTTGAATATCAACGTTCCTTGCTGGCAGATATTCTTCCCGAACTGTCAAAAAAAAACGATAAAGCAGGATTAGCATAGAGGTTGGAGAACCAAATGACAACGGATTATAAAGGGTTACTTGAGACAATCGCTGACGAGGTGAGACCGTTGATGGGACAGGGCCAGGTCGCGAATTACATTCCCGCGCTCGCGCGCGTAGATCCTGATAACTTCGCCATGGCCTTGCGCACCATCGGCGGTGATGAGTTTGCCGTCGGCCCGGCAGATACCCGTTTCAGTATTCAGAGTATCTCCAAGGTATTTACACTCACACTCGCCATGCGCATGGTAGGCGAAGCATTGTGGCAGAGAGTCGGGCGCAATCCTTCCGGAAGTGCTTTCAACTCTCTGGTTCAACTTGAGTATGAATACGGGGTGCCACGTAACCCGTTCATCAACGCCGGTGCATTGGTGGTGACCGATTCTGTGGCCTCACATACTGCTGATCCAGCGGGTCTAATCCTGGGTTTTATCCGCCACCTTGCCGATCAGGATGACCTTGATTTCGATCTCGAAGTAGCCAAATCCGAACAGGAGAACGGACACCGCAATATTGCACTTGCATACTTTATGAAGAGCTACGGCAATATTTATAACGATGTAGAGCACATGCTTTCTGTCTACTTCCGGCAGTGCTCGATCGCCATGAGTTGTCGAGAACTGGCACGCGCCTTCGGCTACCTGGCCAACAATGGCGTGGATGCCCGGACGGGCGAATCAATGCTTAGCACTGCGGAGACACGTCGCGTTAATTCACTGATGCAATCCTGCGGTATGTATGAGGCTGTTGGCGAATTCGCCTATCGTGTCGGTCTGCCAGGTAAAAGTGGTGTCGGTGGGGGTATTGTCGCCGTGGTGCCCAGACGTATGAGCATCTGTGTCTGGTCACCTGAACTCGACCCGGCCGGTAACTCTTTGGCAGGAGTACGAGCGCTGGAACTATTCACCTCCTGTACTGGCATGTCGATATTCTGACCGGGAGCAAGACTACGGGAGCCAGTGTTACAAGCGAAATGAGACAATGCGGCGTAGAAGATCAAAGACAAGTCCGACAAACGCTGTCGTCCAGGCAAAAAGCGCAATGTAAAAAGACACTGGCAGCAAGGAGCCGAGAAAACCGTAATTCATATTGAAACCGTAAATTCCGGTTATTTGTATTAAAATAATTATGCAATATGATTATCAGAATTACCCACCCTGTCAGGGTATTTTCCTGACACTACGGATCCCGATTACACGATGAAGGCCCCGGATATCAGGGTAAACCCCCTAATAATCGATACAGGCATCATCGTAAATTTTATAGTTTTCAAGGATATTGATAATCATAAGTTGCCGCAATCATTTGTTGAATATCAACGTTCCTTGCTGGCAGATATTCTTCCCGAACTGTCAAAAAAAACAATAAAACAGGATCGGTATCTGGAAGGATATAGGCTGTTGCGTGAGAGGACAGGTCTTTCGAAAAGCAGATATATTTCATCTCCGGAGGCATTATTGAAATATTTGTTGAAAAACAGGGGTCTGCCCTGTGTAAATCCACTTGTTGATATTTATAACCTGCTTTCGGTCAAATCACGTATCTCAATCGGGGCCCATGACATGGAAAATATCAATGGTTATCTTGAGCTGAGATTTACGCGTGGTGATGAAACCTTTATTCCTATGGGACAATCCGGATTAACAAATGTTTCTGCCGGCGAATATGCCTATGTAGATGCCGGTAATGATATACTTTGCCGACTGGATCACAGGCAATGCCATAAAACCAGAATTACCGAAAGCACACGGTCATGTGTATTAATAGTACAGGGAAACCCATATGTTTCGGCGGACAGCCTCAACAATGTTACTGAAGAGGTCGCTGAATTTGTGAATAAATACTGCGGATCAGAGTCGCATATTATCAGATACTCTGCGCCGTCAGATTAGCATGATAGTGAAACCCGGGAACGGCTGTTATGTACTGTAATGTATTTGCTTACGGCACGCTGATGTTGCCGGAGATTGTGGAGGCGCTGACGGGAACCGTCGTCAGTTCGCGGCCAGCCAGGTTGTATGGCTATTCCCGTTATACGTTCAAGAACAGATGTTATCCGGGAATAATTGCGGATACAAACGGTCTCGTCGACGGTGTCATTTATAATAGAATTGATAATCGAACCCTGTCTGTTTTTGACTGGTTCGAGGATGTTCTGTATGAGCGCAGAGTCATAACAGTACATGCCGGTGACGGGATGCTGGACGCATATGCATATATTGTTTCAGCCAAGCACCACAATAAACTTGGTGATTCACCCTGGGACCTGGAACAATTTGTCGAGAAGCATGCCAGTCGCTATGCATTAAAATGTATTAAATACAGAAAAATGTGGGAGATTGAGACCGGCTGTAATCAAGGCGGGATCTGAACAGGTTCATCCGCGATTGAATGTTTGTTCCAAATCCTGTCATGCAGCAATCTCAGGACGGAAGTTTCTGTCAATCTGTACAGCCGGCGGAGCTGCACAGCGAAAAGGCGGCGATTTAATCAGGACCGGCCAAGCAGTGGTTTCAGCACCCTGGCAAGCTTCCTGACACTGGTATCCATGACATCAGCCGGGACACAGGAATAGCCGAAGATCAGGGCCTTGTTGCGTGGTTTATCAAGATAGTAATCTGACAATGCAGGTACCATATACCCGGCATTTCGGGCAGCTTCGGACAATTTCCTGTCATCGCCCCGGGGAAGATAACCGACAAGGTGCATGCCCGAATCCGACGCAGAGAGGCAAACAGTATCGCCGAAATGCCTTTCGGCTGCCTGTAAAAATGATGACTGACGGTCTGCATACAGGGCTTTCATCCGGCGTATATGTGTACTGAATGAGCCCTCATTGATGAAAGCGTGCATTGCAACCTGCATCGGCAGGGGAGAATGTGTGTCAACAGTCCGCCGTGCCCGGGAAAAACTTTTTATCAGTACTTCGGGGACAACAAGATAGGCAAGTCTCAGACCGGGTGCGAAAACTTTCGAGAACGTGCCGAGATAGAGCACGGGAGCATCTTCCATCAAACCCTGCAGGGCCGCAAGCGGTTGTCCGCGATAGCGAAATTCGCTGTCATAATCATCCTCTATGATCCATGAGCCCCTGGAACAGGCCCAGTCCAGAAGCTCCAGACGGCGTTCCAGGCTCATAATGACGCCGGTTGGTGACTGATGTGAGGGTGTTACATAGGCCAGACGGCTGTTTCTGCTCCGTCGCATCGCTGAAGTTATGATCAGGCCCTGTTGATCAACCGGTACCGGTCTTAACCTGACCTGGTTAGCGGCAAAAACGCTTCTTGCACCGAGATGTCCGGGATCTTCCAGCCACACGGTATCTCCCGGATCGGCGAGCAAGCGGCAGACAAGGTCAAGTCCATGCTGCACTCCGTTGACGATAAAAATCTGCCCGGGTTTGCAGATGACACCCCTGGCGACAGCCAGGTATGATGCCAGTGACTGTCTTAACGGCATATAGCCCGCGGTACAGCTGTAATTCATGTCTGCTGTAGTGATGTTTTTATGAGCGTTATTGATTGCACGATTCCACAGCCGGAAAGGAAAAGCATCAAGTGCCGGAATACCCGGAACAAATGGCAGTGGATTGCCGGCCGGGGTCTCGGCCGTATAGGCTGTGAGCATTGCTTTACCACGTCTGGAGACGTGTGGCCTGGTGTCCGGTTTGCTGAAGTATTGTTTGCCGGGTCTTGAATTGCGCAGTTGTGCACTGATAAACGTACCATTGCCGATGCCGCCGGTTACAAATCCTTCCGCTTGCAGTTGCTCATAGGCAAGAACGATGGTATTTCTCGAAATGCCAAGTTCAGAAGCCAGTGTACGACTTGATGGCAGCCTGGTGCCGGTTTGTAGATGGCCTTCAAGAATGGAGGACCGGATAGTGTTATAGATTTGCCTGTATAGCGGGCAGAGACCTTTACGGTCCAGATTGAATAAAGATAACAGTGCCCCGGCTGAATATTTCATGTAATTGTACGCGGAATTTAATTGGTTAATGTTAAAAGTTTATTATAGCTTTTCAACAGTACCAATTTTGCCGGAAATGGTCCTGAAAAATTATTCTTCAATGGCCCTTTTCAAGACCATTTAATGAGCCATACTGTAATTATACCGGTGAACTCATAAATGAAAGGACCAGGGGTTCCCCGGGTGTAATTCATGCTATCCGGGAGAATGACGAATGGGCGAGACGGTCCTGACTACCTGTCCAAGGGATTGTTATGATGCCTGCGGCATCGCGGTCACGCTGGAGGAGGGCGTTATAACAAATGTACGCGGGGATCCCGAACATCCGGTAAGCCGCGGAAAATTATGTAAGAAATGTTCGATTGCTTACAATGGCGTATGGCGCGATGCCGGTGCACGCCTGACCCGGCCCTTGCGCCGTACGGGCCCCAGGGGGGAAGGCAGTTTTGAACCGATAACCTGGGATGAAGCAATCAGCACAATCACCTCACGATTGCAGGCTATTGTCAGCCAACACGGTGCCCGGACCATTCTGAATACCCATTACACCGGTACTTTTGCGTTGATCGGTTTTCATTTCCCGATGCGCTTTTTCAACCGACTGGGTGCTACCGAGGTAAATCCGGATTCCATTTGTAATCTCGCCGGCCATATTGCACTTGATTACGTCTATGGTACTTCACTTGACGGTTTTGACCCGCGAACAGCAAAGGACAGTCGTTGTATACTGGTATGGGGTGCAAACCCTTCAACAACCGCCCCGCATATAGAAAAAAACTGGTTGCAGGATTCAAATGCCAGAGTCATTGTAGTTGATCCCATACGCACGCAAACAGCAGCAAACGCGGATTTACATCTGCAGCTTTTTCCGGGCAGCGATGCTGCCCTGGCCTTTGGCATCATGGGCGTACTGGAGCGAGATGGTTTGCTGGACAGAACATTCATAGATACATATACCAGCGGTTTTGAACACCTGCATCCTGTTATTAAATCATTCACCATAGAGAAAAGTTCTGAATTGACCGGTGTACCGGTGAGTCAGATCGAGGAACTGGCACACAGCTATGCAGACGGGCCATCATTGCTGTGGTTTGGGCAGGGATTCCAACGGCAGGTCAGGGGTGGAAATGCGATGCGTGCCTGCAGTCTGTTACCCGCCCTGACCGGTAATCTCGGCAAGCCGGGAGCCGGTTTTATGTACCTTAACGGACTCGGTAACCGCAATATTGATGACAATTATCTGATGGCGTCACATCTGGCAGACGGGGATAATTTATCCATCAGTCACATGGATCTGATTGAATATCTTCAGGACAGCCGGCGTTCACAGGCGCTGTTTTGCTGGAATATCAATAATATAGCATCTAATCCTGATCAGTCGCGTCTGAAACAGGCTCTTCGCCGGGAAGACCTGTTTACCGTGGTCGCGGATGTCTTCCCTACCGATACCACCGACTATGCGGATATCATTCTTCCGGCTGCCAGCTTCCTTGAATGTGATGACCTGTTTGCCTCCTATTTTGATCACAGCCTGTCGGCACAGGTAAAGGTGAGCGAGCCAACGGGCCAATCGTTATGCAATTCTGATATTTTTCGCCGGCTGGCGGATGCCATGGGATTCCAGGAACCTGAGTTGTACGAAACTGATCATGAGATCATTGATCACGTACTTGAACAAAGCGGCTGTGGAGAAAACTTCGAGAGTCTGTCGGCAAAGGGAACAATATACATGAGTGACGAACCGGTTGTTCAGTTTGCCAATCTTCAGTTTCCGACAGCGGACGGCCTTGTTAACCTGGCGTCAGAAAAGGCAGAGTCCGAGGGTCATCCCCTGGTTCCGGAACCGCATGCTGATGCCCGGCCGGAGCATGGACTGATGCGCCTTTTATCGCCGGCTACTCCGTGGTTGATCAATGACAGTTTTGGAAATGATCCGAAAATTGAAGCTCAACTGGGAGAAGCCACGGTTAGTATCAATTCTGTGGATGCGAAGGCACGTAACATATCTGACGGGCAAATAGTGATATTACAAAACAGCACCGGGAAACTGACAGTAAAACTGAAGCTGGATGACCACATACCCATTGGTGTTGCGCTGACCCACAAGGGCCGCTGGCCAAAACGACAGCCGGAATATGCGAATATAAATGTGTTAAATCCGGGTTTGAAATCCGATATGGGTGACAGCACCAGTGTCCATGGTATCGAGGTGGAAATAATCGCCCTGGATCAGGTTTCCGCCCGGATCAGGTGAAGTCCCAGACTTATGAGCGCCAGACCCAGACAGCGTTCAAGCCAGTCTGCCAGAAACCTGCTGTTACGCAGGAATCCGGTAATTTTCGCGGCAAATAAAATCAACACGACTTCAATCACCAGTGCATTTAATATTACAACCAACCCGAGAAATAAAAACTGCCATAGTTGGGCGCCGGCATCGGGATTGATGAACTGAGGGATGAATGCCAGGAAAAACAGGGCGGTTTTCGGATTAAGCAGGTCAACAACTACACCCTGAAAATATATTTTCCATGGATTGATTTTTAATAAATGCAGTTCCTGCTGTGGATTAATGACAGAACTTTTGCCGTTCAAGGTAGCGGCGATTGCACGATAACCAAGATAGATAAGGTACAACGCTCCGACCCATTTTACGATGGTAAATGCATTGGCCGAGGTTGCCAGTATTGCAGAGAGGCCGATTCCTGCTGCTGTAGCGTGAACCATTGCACCGCTGCATACTCCAAATGCTGAAAATAATCCTGACAGGCGTCCCTGGCTTATTGTTTTGGTCGTGATATATATTGTATCCGGGCCTGGCGCGGTGTTCAGTACTGTACAGGCAGCAAGAAAGAACCACCATTGTTCTGCGGACATAAGTATCATCAATTACTCTGGATATAAATCAAATGGTTACGAAACAGAAGATACCCGGAATTAACAGGAAGTGTAGCATTGGTAATTATGGTTTGTCTGATGAGGAAATCTATCATATTTACATGTTGCATGAATATCAGCATATCCGCTCGGATAAAATAGCCCGCCAGTTCGGCCTGACAACCGCACAAGTGCAGAAAATTATTGCCCGTCGGGTTAACTCAAGCTGCTGCGGTTAGATATCCTCCTGTACAGTATCGTACAGATAAACCTGTCCGGTTTCAGAGCTTTCACAGGCAATCATTGTCATGTTTACGGACTTGTGTCTGATAGGTAGCAATATTACAGGATTATATGATTTTACCGCTCTTCAACGGCCGAACATCGTAACCAGACCTGTCTGGTCCGGGACTGCGGGCCGGTTTTGTCTGTTTAATGCCTGTCAGAAAATCGATAATTTTATTTGCCGCCGGTACTGTGTTTCTTTTGCATGGGATTGACCGTGTCTTTTGACTCGGTACTTAGAATCCGATCCAGAAGAGATTTTTTCTCCTTGTTTACGATTTTATCGTCACTGCTTTCCTGAACATCATTTTCTGTCCTTGATGTTATATTCTGTTCTGTATTGACGGACTTCCCGATTTTAACCAGTCGATTGTAGGTGTCGAGGCAGGCATTCATTGCGCCCAGACGTATCATATGAATATCATGTTCTGTTAATTCGGTATCCATACTGTTTCTTATTTTTGCAATGGTGATAATTGACTGTCGTGTGCATTGCCTGTTTACGGATTGCTCTGTTTCATCGGCATACAGCAGACCGGGCATCTGCATTAAAAAAATACCGGTCAGAATCCGGATCAGTATCGAACGAGAGGGTATGGGAATTTTCATGGCCAGCCGATCTGTAAAGTGGTGAACATTTTTAAAAGTATACTGTTTAACAATGGATGATGCCATGGATTTTCATGATGGAACTTGCAGATGTAAATGCCATGACGTGTTTCATTTATCTTTACTGGCTGCCGAGAGTATCCGTGTCATGGCAGGAACAATGGCATTTAAATCACCGATTACTGCATAATCAGCGATGCGCATGAGGGGTGTATCCGCATCTGTATTGATAGCCAGGATTTTTTTTGCATTGCGTATCCCGGCAAGATGCTGTGTCGCACCGGATATACCGCAGGCGATATAAAGCATCGGTGAAATCCGGGTGCCGGTCTGGCCAACCAGGTATTCCTGTGGCGCCAGTTCATCCCCGACCGCGCCGCCTGATGCACCCAGAGACGCACCCATGGTGTCAGCCAGTTCTTCCAGCAAACGCAGCGTTCCAGGTTCACCAAGTCCACGGCCACCGGCAACCACGATATCAGCATCCTGTAGCGGTGGGCGGTCGGATGCCGGCTTTTTTGTATTACAGATTCGTATACGTGAAGGGAACACGGTTACATCATGTTCGATTATTTCGCAATCATGTCCATCCCTGCATACTTCGATCGACAGGGCACCGGAGTCGACCGTCATAAACCATGGCTTATCTCCACTGAATTCCAGGTCGGCAAGGCACTGTCCCCCGTACAATTCCTTGACCGCTGATAACCTTTCACCCGTTAAGTGAAAATCATCAACGCCGGCTGCAAAACCACTGCAAAAGTGTGCAGAAAGAACAGGGAAAATATCGCAGGCAGTGGATGATGTTCCGGAAATCACAATATCAAAACGATTTGATTCCATGAATGTCATCAAGGCCAGTAAGCAGGCTTCAGGATTTCTGTCTTTCAGTGTGTCTGCCTTTAACAGGTTGATCCGGGCCACATCATATTTCCTGATATGATCGACCGCGCCGGATTCTATCTCGCCGAATACGGCAACTTCCTTTGTTACTCCGGGAAGTTTTCCCAATATACCGAGTGTCGCCTTGTTTATGGATCGTAAGTCGGCTTCGGACACGACGAGGACACGGGTATCTGATTGCATGGTTATAATCAGGAAAGTTTTATATCAGTACGGATGGTCTCGATTACCTCGGTGACAACTTTATCGACCGTGTGCGTATCAGTTGCATCAAAAACCCGGCCTGATTTTCTTGCCGGCACCGGCCGGAAATTGCTGTAGCGTAGTCTCGGGTGAATCGTATCGAGCCCGGCATCATGCAAACTGATCTTCAACATTGGTTTTAATCGGGCTTTCTTTATCAATGGTATGGGTGCATACCTGGGATTATTGATTCCATAACTGCAGGCAATTACCGCGGGAAGGGCGACATTACAGGACTGGATTATTCCGCCGTCTATCTGCCGATCCAGAAACAGCTCGCGATCATTCATGGCTAATTTCATAACGCGGGTGATGCAGGGAAGTCCGAGCATGCCGGCCAGTAACTGAGGGACCTGGCAACTTTCCTCACCGAATGATTTATTGCCACAGAGTATAAGGTCGGGTATTTTTGAGCTGATCTTGATGGCCTTGTTCAGGGCCCTGGCTGTAATGTACGGATCAATATCCTTTTCTTCCGCGAGAATATGGATGGAATCATCGGCCCCCATGGCCATCGCGTAGATCAGGGCCTCGGTGTCTTTCTCACTGCCCACACGCAATGCGGTTATAGTTGTGTCGGGTCTTTGCTCACGGACAAGCAAAGCCTGTTCAACTGCGCATTCATCCTCCGGATTGATATTCCAGTGTAAATCTTCGGTATCGATATAATCGGCCCGGGAATTGGGAAAAAACTCGGAGCGGACATCGGGCGTCTGTTTGATGCAGACAAAAACATTCATTAAAATAGACTTCTCTGGTTTGAAACCGGAATTATAGTGCAATGATAGCCTGTCAACCCGGAGCGCAGGCTCCGATAAATCTAGATAAAGTGCTGCATGAAAGAAATACTCAATTGGAGATACGACTTTAAGTATATATCGAAACAGCGGCTATTCATGCTAGATTTCTGGAATTTGGAAAATACGGATTCTGGTTATTTATGGGTGCAAAAATACTCGATGGCAGGGTAATCGGCGCAGCAATTCTTGATGAAGCGGCGGTCGATGTCGAGAGATTGAAGAATGACGGATGGACGCCGCGGCTGGTCTCTATCAAGATCGGTGAAAATCCGGCCGTGGATCTGTACGTGCGAAACCAGAAAAACAAGGCGGAAAAAGCCGGAATCATTTTTATCGAAAGGCATTTCCCGGAGGATATCACGCTGGGAGAGGTTCGTACGGCCATTGCCGCCTATAATGTTGACCCTCGAATCACGGGTATAATAATCCAGCGCCCGATTCCTGAAAAGATTCCGATAAAGGAATTACAAAAAGCCGTTCATCCACTCAAGGATGTAGAAGGAATGCATCCCGCTTCAATCGGTAATATCGTATATAACGAGGTGGAAATGGGGCCCTGTACGGCCATCGCTTCGGTTGAATTACTGCGCAGGACCGAACTGCAACTCGAGGGCCTGGAAGTGACGGTAATCGGCCATTCTGAAATTGTCGGCAAACCGATTGCTTTCATGCTCATGGCCGAGGGAGCGACGGTTACCGTTTGTCACCATATGACCCGTGATGTGACCAAGCATTCAAGGCATGCAGATGCCGTTTTCGTCGCAGTTGGCAAACCCAGCCTTGTGACTGCCGACATTATCAAGCCGGGTGCGGTATTGATCGATATTGGCATCAATCGTGTTACAGGTCCTGATGGTGAATCCAGAATCGTCGGTGACAGCGATTATGAATCATGCAGTGAAGTCGCCGGCTGGATCACGCCGGTTCCCGGGGGTGTCGGTCCTGTAACTGTATCGGTTCTGATGCGCAACACCGTAATCGCGGTCGAACGTCAGAAGAAATATTATGAAGAGCAGTTCTCCGAACAATTACAGGTGAATACCTGAAATCGGTAACAGTGATCAGGGTAACCTGACCGGGAGTGACTGCAGGACTTAATCACCGGATTCCTTATATAAGCAGTCTGCACACGTGATGAAAATACGCGTATCTTCAGACTATATGATCAGGCACGGTTGTCAGCGTGGAAATTTATCTTTCCAGTAGGCGTAAATCATGAGCATCATGGCGGCAACACCCAGAATGAATGCCGCGATCTTCATAATTCCCTGTGCGTTGGCAACCACGTAACCACAAAGTATTACTACAATAATAAGCGAAATTGAACTTGTTGCCGGCTTCATTCGCTATGCCTTTTTAATGCTTGCATGAAATTATTGTATATGATGCGCGCCGAATGATTGAAGTCAGTCATGTTCTGCAGGGTTTCATCGTTCAATATTTCCAGTGAACCATCACCCAGGGTCTGCTCCAGGGATTCCTTGTATACCGGCACCTTGCCCCAGTCCGTTACGGTCGTATCTGTAATTTCGATATGACACTGCATGCTGAAAGCCGTATCACCGTACTGCAATGCCTGTATTGCACACAAGGGTGAACGGGCGAGTATCACGCTGTCCGGCGGGGGCTCGGTTACTTCAGCACCGTGCCATTGCAGGGTTTTGATTCTATCGGGCAAGCCGGAAAACAATAAGGACGATTGTCCGGCTGTGTTGAGTTCGATATCGAGAATACCAACTTCAGGCCTGGCCATTTTGCCTACTGTGCCGCCAAGCGCAGCAGCCATAAGCTGATGACCCAGGCAGAAGCCGAGATAAGGCATTTTCAGGTCCATGATTGCATGCCGGATAGCGGTTTTTTCCGTGATCAGCCAGGGGTGAATTTCCTCTTCCCAGGTATCCATCGGACCGCCCATGACAATCATGGCGTCATAGCCGTCCATCTCCGGGATAGGGTCGCCTTCATCAAGCTCAATTGTATCCAGGCCGATGCCGTCATTTTTCATGAAATCACGGAAAATACCCGGATGTTCAACATTAATGTGTTGCAGTACGATAAATTTCATCTGAACGTGGATTCTTGTAGTAAAAGTGAAATTTCCAGAGGCAATTCAGTTTGTAAACCGGTAAAAATAATATCAAGAATCTGCGATAGAGAAATTACAGGCATGGCTAATTCCCAGCGGGAAAATAGAGCACGAAAACCTGATAATCACAAGGCTTATCTAATTAACAATGGAGATCCCCCAGCTCTGCTGGGGAGGCCTTCGCAGTTTGACAGATACGGAAATCTCATAGTAACTCCAAAGCGTGAGCCGACAAGCAGCACGCTAAGGAGAAACCATGAGACAAGTAGAAAGTTTAAACCACACACGGTGGGAGTGTAAGTATCATATTGTATTTATCCCGAAATATCGGAAGAAAGTGCGATCCACATTGCCAGGAGGTATTCAGCCCGGCAAACGAATTATGTCGGGCAGCATTTTTGGGCGAGGGGCTATTTTGCCTCTACAGTGGGTCGGGATGAACAGGTGATAAGAGAGTACATACGTCACCAGGAGAAAGAAGATAAACGTATCGATCAAATGAAATTGATGTAGAACCGGACCCCTTTAGGGGTCGCAAGGAGCCGCAGGCTCCGTAACCGCCGCTTTGAGCGGCTCACAAAACTAAAGCCCCCGGCTTTGCCGGGGGATATTTACTCCTGCAAATGCTGAACTGTATTACCTGACAGTGGATACAGTGACTGATAAAGAATTATTACATATCAATGGTCATGGCTGGAGTCAGGGAATATGTGGTGCAATACCGCACGTTTACGCGTATGTGATAAAAAGCTGTCTGCGAGAGAGTGTAAGGTAATGACGACAGACCGGGAGGAGTAGCAAACGGTCAGTGGCTGGAATTCAGTGTATGTCTCTCGCGCCCGGTAATCATGTGCCGCAGGCCGCCCATGGTGCTGATGTATATATGAAACAGGATGAATACGATACCCAGTAAACCGGCCACGTAATGCGCCATGGCCATCGGCCAGAGGCCGGCAAAGCCCATTACCTTTTCCGGAGCGGTTTCCGGATATAGATAGAACAGTCCCGTGACAATCAGCAGGGGCATCAGAATGTAGATGTCGGTCAGATAGAGAAATTGCTGAAACGTCATTATAAATGGTCGGATCTTCCACAGGCGCGCATTCTGCCCGCGCTTGATACCGGACGCCGGCAGCGACGGCCCCCTTGCTGCATTGGATATCTGTCTTCGCATACGCCTGAATTGCCCGTGCCAGCGACGTGCGTACTTGCGCCAATATCCCGTTACTGATATCAAAACGAGAAAAATGCCGTAAATCACGGTCAGCGAGATACCGGTGATGTCGTGCAGGTCCGTTGCCAACTTGTAGTCTATTAGCGCGAACTCGGAGCTGGAGTAAGTTAGCACAATACCAGTCAGAACCAGGACCATGAACAGTAACGCAGCAACCCAGTGCCAGACCCGGAGCCACAGGGGCGTGACATGTATGTTTTTTCTGTTTGCGGTTTTCATCATAAACTTATGAAGGATTCATAAAAGCAGGTTGAATATCATTTTTCACCCTAATAAAACCATCCGTTATCGGCTTGACGGAATCACTTTGAAGCGCTGATTTTTTGGGTTCAGACAGGAATATTATTTACCTGATTCGGTTGCTTTTCAATCTGATTTTCCAGTGACCTTGGCGAGCGGCAGTTCTTGCCGTCGAGCATCACCTGATAAGCGCCATGCCGTAACCGGTCGAGCATGGCCCCACCCAGCAGTTGATTGGGAAGGCATCCCTCCACTCCCTGAAGCCCAGGTTACTGGTAATCTCGGTAGCGCCGAGCAGTTGCGACTGCGAGATAAACAGCACACAGTACCCTTGGTGCACCACGGCATAGCCGATGCCGCAGGGGCCTGCGATGAGAACGGAGACTTTTTTCCACGATGAAGCGCTTCTGTTCTCGTCTAGCGACATCGACACTGATCAGCAGGACGAAGAACTCCGGATAAGCTGTTTTCCTGTTGATGGCCTGTTTGTTTCCCGACCCCAACGAGCGAGGATACCGGAGAAAGTCCCGGTTGCTTGAGCATGGGAGCGAGTTCAGGTATGGGATTCATGGTGTATTCTTCTGAGAGCAGCCAATCGATCAAGAATCGAGTTGCTGACAATTATTTTTTCTATCTGCTGTCTATGCTATATTTTTAATTTGCAGTTTTAGAAGCAAAAGCAACATCGATAGAATACCACGAGTCTATGATAGAGATATGCGTATGATGGTTCATTGGCTATCGGCGGCAGTAATGCTGCTGGCAGTGAGCGGTACCATGGCAGGTGATATCGAGGCCGGGGAGGTGAAAGCCATCCTCTGCGCCGCTTGTCACGGTCACAACGGTATCAGTATCAATAACAATTGGCCGAATCTCGCCGGCCAGAAGGAGGCCTATATAGTCAAGCAGCTCAAGGACTTCCGCGACGGCAGGCGTAGCGGTGAGGTCATGCCGGAAACAGCACAATCGCTGAGTGACGAGGATATCGAGGACCTCGCAGCCTACTATTCGAGTCTGGATCCCAATAGGCACTAGGCCGGCAACCCCCCGGGACCGGCAGAGGCGGTGATACCGGGCATCACTGCCGGCGTGACACCGACTCCTTTTTTCCATGTTGTTATCGTAGGTGGAGGAACAGCCGGAATTACGGGTGCGGCAACGCTTTTACGAAAGTCCGGGGGAAAGGTTGCCGGGTTATGCTGGTTGACCCTCGGATGTACATTATTACCAGCCAGCCCTGACGCTGGACTAAGCAGTAAGCAGGGAAAAACAGAAGCGCGGGGCAAGTCTGCCTGTGATGGTTTTGCACTTCTCCCGCGGCCAGCCAGGTCCCTTACACTGCAACAGGTAATATGAGAGCAAATGCCCTCGAAGCAATCTTGATTATCCCAAAAATATCACTTGCCCAAACCAGTAGAATGGCAACCAGGACCACCAGGAAATAGCCGCAACTGTATCTGACCACATACTGAAGAACCGGGCGCTTCAGATCAATGTGATGTTGCATGAGTGCCGGTGGTTGAGCCGATGGTTACCCGTACTCTGTGCAATCCTTGACCACGGCTAGTAATCTCCCTTTTTGTCGACGCTGTTATACGTGAATTTCCAATGTACCTCGATCGGCTCCGTCCAAAATTCCGGTACTCCCATTTCCCGGTCCGTATGGCGGACGAGACCATAAGTCAGTGGCGAGTAGATCCGATACAGCACGTAGTACTTTCCTGGTCCATCCATAGGTATGTCGACACCGTAGCGAGGACCGTTATTAGTTGCCACCGCCATCAGCAAGCCCTTTCTGTACCATTCATTATCTTCTTTGGCGATGGTGTACTCGATTTTCAGATAGGGAATGAAATCGCCTTTCGAGAATCCCCATGGATTGCCGTCAACGCCAGTGACAAGGAGTTCGAGGTGAATATCAGGCTTGGTGTCCGGGTCATCGGAATTATCCGCGCCGCGGGGAACGGTCGGCTCCCACACCCCGGACTGCATATACAATGCACGAAACTCCATGTGTTTCCTGATCTTGGGTTCACCGATTACGTGCGGAGCGGCGAAGGAATGGCCCGGAGCGATCGCCAAAGCGATGGTTCCTGCCGCAACCAGAACAGTGGCAATGCGTTTGTACATTAGGAACTCCTATTTTGTTTTCGCCGCGTTCGATGTGTATGTCTGTCCGCCAGCCTGAACCCGCGGAATATCAGGTGCCGAAAATAGCGAACCACCTGGATACCCTGCTTGAAGCCTCAAGCACACCGGGCAAAACGAAAGCTGTGTTTATAAACTCGAAGAAATGACGGAGCAAGAGCGGCAAATTCTACAATCATTGGCCATTGAGGACATGCATCACCAGCGACCCCCCAACTTCAGAGTGTTGGTGTATACATTTAAGCACCGTATAACTCACTAGATTTATATGGTTTACTCTGTTTTTTTTACCCAAAGTCGTAATAAACTCATGCTAGTAACCTCCCTTTTTGCCGACGCCGATATACGTGAATTTCCAATATACCTCGATCGGCTCCGTCCAAAATTCCGGTACTTCCATTTCCCGGTCCGTATGGCGGACGAGACCATTAGACAGTGGCGAGTAAATCCGATACAGCACGTAGTACTTTCCTGGTCCATCCATAGGTAAGTCGTCACCGTAGTGAGGACCGTTATTAGTCGCCATCGCCATCAGCCAGCCCTTTCTATACCATTCATTATCTTCTTTGGCGATGATGTACTCGATTTTCAGATAGGGAATGAAATCGCCTTTCGAGAATCCCCAGGGATTGCCGTCGACGCCAGTGACAAGGAGTTCGAGGTGAATATCGGGCTTGGTGTACGGGTCATGGGGAGCCCACCATAACCAGGTATCGGAAATATCCGCGCCGCGGGGAACGGTCGGCGCCCACACCCCGGACTGCATATACAATGCACGAAACTCCATGTGTTTCCTGATCTTGGGTTCACCGATTACGTGCGGAGCGGCGAAGGAATGGCCCGGAGCGATCGCCAAAGCGATGGTTCCTGCCGCAACCAGAACAGTGACAAGTTGTTTGTACATCAGGAAACCCTCCTTTATTTTCGCCGCGGTCGATGCGTATGTCTGCCGGCCTGAGCCCGCGGAATATCAGGTGCCGAAAATAGCGAGCCACCAGGCCAATACCACGGCCAGACTTCCGGCGGCACCAGGGATCATGGGCAGCCAGCGCCGTTTCCATACCACTCCCTGCCGGGCCAGGATGCGGTATGCCAGAAAAAGACTCCAGACCAGCCCTGCCAGCAGGAGTCCGGCCTTCAGGTTTTCCATGAGCCAGGAGGGACTACCCAGTTTTACCGCGCCCGAGAACAGCTCACCGCCCAGGCCTGCCAGCAAGGAGGCCATGGCCACGGGGGCAAACTGATATCCAAGTTCTACGAATCTTTCACCGAAAGTGCGATCGCCACCGGTTCGTCCGGCCAGCCAGGCGGTTGCGGCCGTGGTGCCTCCCAGCAGTGCTGCGAAGATCATGGCTACCGCCAGCATGAAACCGCTGATAGTGAAAAAGTCCAGCCAATAGAAGACCTCTCTTTGCTCGGGATGAACGCTCATCAGCCACATCGGCCCCGAGCTTCCGATCCAGTAGTACTCATGATCGATCATCCAGGCACCCACGAGGTCCCGCAGGTGGATGTATAACGGCAGGACCAGCCAGAGGAATCCGCCCAGGGCCGTGCCGCTGCCCAGGAAAAGGAACCAGACTTCCGTCGCATTGGGGTTGAAATCCCGGATATTCGCCACTTCCATGCCGGGACGACGGCCCTGAATAAACAGTCCGCCTTTGGCATTGGGGTTCACGCAGCGGGAGCATTCAATGCAGTGCCGGGATTCTGTTTTGCGTGGAATATCGATGAAGGTGGGACAGATGCCCTTGGCCGTCAGGGCATCCCCGCCGGCCCGGGGTTGTTTGGGAACGAATTGCACGGCGCCCAGCCGTGAAAATATCCCGAGCAGGAGACCAACAGGACACATATGCCGACACCAGGGGCGCTTGCTGTTTCGCCGCCCGGTTTCACCACCCCCATAAAGGAAACCGATCACGACAGCAGCCACCATCAGGGAACCAAAAACGATGGCAGCGCTGTCGGCATAATCGCGGACGCCGATTGTTTGGCCCCATATGGTGACAAGAATGAAACTCACCACTGGCGTGCCCTCCCAGCGAAGCCAGGCCGGCGGCTTCCATCTCGGGCCAATACGGTTGGCCCATTCCGAACTGGCCCCCATGGGGCACATCAGCCCGCACCAGCTACGGCCGGTCAACAAAACGGACGCAAGTACCAGGGGAAACCAGATGCCCCAGAGGAGAAAATTTGCGAACAGGGGAAAGCTGTTGGCCGGTGTTGCGTCCTCTCCGGGTGCGGGGAAGAAGAGAGGAACCAGCACCACACCGGCAAACAGCAACAGCATGATTAGATGCACCCATACCAGATGATCCCGGTGCCGGGCCATGAAGTACTCGACTTCCGTCAGAAAAGCGGGGCGACAGGCGTTTGCAAGTTCACCGTGTTGGGCAGTTTGCATGGGGGCCTCCAATTTAACCGTGTTACTGGAGTAAGTTGCTTATCTATCAATTGACACTCTGTCGCCAAGATAGAGTTGATGCTCATTGAGCCTTCTTCCCATTTGCCACGGATGCGGTACGCAGAAGGCGACGAAACCAAAGATGAGAAGACCCGATGAATTTTTATAATCATCAACATAAAGCCTATTGCGGAATTGATCGTCATGCAAGAAGTTTGTATGTCTGTATTCTGAGCCAGGAGGGCAATACTCTGCTTCACCAGGAATGTCCCGCCCGGGCTGATGCTTTGCTGAAATGGGTCACACCCTGGCTGGACGATTTGGTCGTCGGCGTCGAATGCATGCATTGCTGGTATGGTAGCCGATTTTTCAGCCAAGCTCATGGAATTCATTTTATCCTCGGCCATGCGCTTTATATGCACGCCATTCATGGCGGCAAGGCCAAAAATAATCGTATCGATTCGCTGAAGATAGCCCAACTCATGCGCGGCGGTAATTTCCCGCCGGCCTATGTCTCACCGTGTGAGATGACCTGTTGCGCCGCCGGACCCATCTGGTCCGTCATGGCGCTAATCTGAAAGCACATGTCGCCAATACCACCAGCCAGTACAATCTGCCCCCCAACAAGGTAAACCTCAAAAAAGTCAGTGCCCGTAAATTAGTTACGGCATAACTTTAATAATGAAATGGGGCTATAACTATAACCTGTATCTTTTTGATTTAACTTAGGACAAACCAGAACTTTGAAAATGTGTATCCGTATTACCGAAAAATTAGAAATTGATAAATATTTTGACAAAACTGGATGTGAGGCTATGCTAAACATAGGTGTAATAATTTATAACGGTGTGTAATTAGTTCAGAACGATTCTAATTCGCGCGCCACTTAAGCGAACGAGAAAAAATACCACAATCAATAATGCAGTAAAGTCATATTGAGGGGGATTGTATGGCACAAACACTCGCTTCCATCACCGGGCATCCCGGTCCTCAGGAAAATATGGGGCAGGTGGGGATAGAGGACTGCGCGATTGCTCAGGCGACGCATCATCTGAACGAGCATTGGATACTGTTGCTGTTCAGTGTCGGTCTGGGATCAATCGCGGGTCTCTCATTCATTATCGTCGGTAATACGGCACCGATACTGCCTCTGCTGTGCCTGGCTGCATTCGCCGGGGGGGTGCTGTCCACTTGGTCCCCCTGCGGCTACTCGTCATTGAGCCTCTTGCGTCCGGCTGGCGCTTATAGCGCCTCCTCCGTTGCATTGTGGATACCTGCTTTGCTGGCTCATGGTGTTGGTTATGTTGCCGGAGGTCTGGTACTGGCTGCAGTCCTGGCATTGTTCGCATGGCTGATACCGGTCGGGGGATTCACTTCGGACTGGATTGTCGCCATGCTCGGGCTGATCGGTTTGATCTATGGCCTGCATCAGGCTGGACTTGTACGCATGCCTTATCCCCAACGCCGGGCGCAGGTACCGCATCGGGCGCGGATGGAATTGCCGATGTGGCAGACCGGTTTGCTGTATGGCTGGCTGCTGGGGCTCAATTTCGTGACTTACGTGCGTACACCTGTTCTGTATCTGGTTGTCGCTGCAGCGGTACTCAGTGGCAATGCGGGTATTGCGGTTCTGCTGGTGCTTAGTCTGAACCTGGGGCGTTTCCTGCCCCTGATAGTCAATGCGTTCCCTGTGGCGGACTGGACGGTACAACGCTGGATGGCCAATCACGATCAGCAAGCCGCGCGTGCGGACGCAGGTGTCCTGCTGTTTACCGGTAGTCTGTTAGCAGTCTGGGGCTTGGCATAAATTAAATTCTTTTTTTGCAGTCTGGGGCCTGGCATAAATTAAATTCTTTAGTGTCCGGCATTAATTATAAGGAGGAAATAAACATGAATAAATGCAAATGCGATGTATTAATGAAGGCCATGCAACGTTGGTTTCCAGCACCATTGCTGGGCGGCCTCGCGTTGGCGGTCGCGGTTGGTCCGGTGTATGCCGAAAAGGGCGACGACGTCATGGAAATCGAAGATAAAATGCCCGCGATTCTGACAACCGACAAACTGAGTGATACGCCGGAGATACTCAGGGCGCCGCCACCTGATGATCGGCGGATGTACGTTGTGGATCCCGCTGCATTCGACGTGCTGACCAAAGTCATACCTATTGATGGTGCGAGTGGTGATTATCTTGGCACCATGGATACCGGTTTGTTGGCCGTGCCCCAGGCTTCACCGAAAGATGGCCAGGTGTATGTCGCCGACACCCGCTACAGCATGCATAGCCGCTGGGATAAGGATGATATCGTGGTTAGATGGGATCCTAGAGAACTCAAGCCACTCGAGGTGATAGATATCCCTGATACCCGGTCCGGGGCGATGGTGCATAACGGAGGATCCGCCATTTCCAATGATGGCCGGTACTTCTACTCTTACCAGTTTACGCCCGTCAATGGCGTGGTGATCGTTGACCTTGAGAAAAAGAAGTATCTCGATACTATCGAGACCAGCCAGTGTTGGTATGTCTATGCCACGGGTAACAATCGTTTTGCCGTACGCTGCCGGGATGGATCGATAACAATGGTGACTCATGACGGGAACGGCAAGGAAGTTTCCCGGGTTTCGTCTGATCCCATCCATCCACCGGTTGACCAGCCGACCTATAACGACCCGGCATATGATCAGTTGACGGGTAAAATGTACCTTGTTTCCTTCTGGGGCAAGGTATATCCGGTGGATCTCTCCGGTGACAAGCCGGTTGCCGGTCAATCCTGGGATCTGCTGACCGGTGATGAGCGTGATAACAATTGGGCGCCGGGTGGTTGGCAGCCGCTGGCCTACCATGCCAAGAGTGGCCGTCTGTTCGTGGCGATGGATCAGCGGGCCAAGTGGGCGCACACGAGTGAGAGCGGCGAAGTGTGGGTGTATGACGTAAACACCGGGAAGCGGGTCAAAAAGATGCACCTGTCCCATGAAGCGGCCAATATCGCGGTCGATCGGGCTGACAAGCCACACCTGTATGCGCTCAGTTCTCATCACCAATCACTCGATATTTATGATATAGAAACGGGTGCGCTGATAGCCCACCAGGGTGAACTGGGCCACGAGCCGCGCTTGCTGGTTACAAATCCGTAGCCGTAGTCATGCCCACGTATTTCCATGGGAAAGTCTGACTTCGTGCCCGGGTTCTGGAAAGGAGGGTTTGCGTGATGATTGAATCGATGATGACAGCATTCTCCGTAACGTTACTGGTCGTGGTATTTCTTGCGGCATCGGTAAACAAGTTACGGTCCCTTGAGATCTTCGAGGGGGTTGTATACAACTTTCGAGTGTTGCCGGAAACATTGGTAAGGCCCGTCGCGTACATCCTCCCTTACTTGGAATTGGCAGTGGTGGTGGCCTTGATTGCGCCCGCAACGCGTAGTTACTCAGGTTGGGCCGCAGGGATATTGCTCGGCGTTTTTACAGTCGCGGTGGCTATTAACCTCCTCCGTGGCCGGCGCGAAATTGACTGTGGATGCTTTGGATCCGGGCATATGAGTTCGGATCTCAAACAGACGTTGAGCTGGTGGCTGGTATTGCGGAATATTGTTCTGGCCGGATTGGCGCTGTGGGTTGCCGCCGCCCCTGCCGCCACCACTCTCGGGACTGGTACGGGATGGTTGCTGGGTATACTGGGTATAGTTACAGCAATCACAGTGGCGATACTCTATGTAACTGCTATGTGGCTTTCGATAGCAGCCCGGTACCACGCTGCTCGGGGGGCGACACCTGCATTTGAGCACCATAGATTCTCGACCCAAAACTGATTTTAAAAAATTGATACTAAAAGAAGGAGAAATAAATGGTGGAAATCATGATCATATCAAATGTGCTGCTCTGGCTCATTGTGATTTCTCTGGGAGTTCTGACGATGGCGTTGGCACGGCAGATTGGACTTTTACACGAGAGATCAGCCCCGCTGGGCGCGGTGATTTCTGACAAGGGACCGGAAGTGGGAGATGATGCTCCTGAATTTGATCTGGAGGATTTCTCAACTGGACAGGAAGTAAAAATTGGTGGCGTTAGGGAGAATGGACGGGATTTACTGGTCCTGTTTCTGGCCCCGAACTGTCCCATGTGCAACAAGTTGTTACCTATCGCCATATTGATGGCTGAGAGTGAGCATCTTGATGTAGTAATTGTAAGCGACGGATCGCGGGAAGAGCATGAGGAATATCTACGCACACATGAACTTGGTGATATACCTTACATTGTATCTGCTAACGTAGGGATCCGGTTCCAGGTCGGTCGTGTACCTTATGCTATCCTGCTTTCCAGTGATGGCAAGATATTGTCAAAGGGTCTGGTCAACACGCGTGAGCATCTGGAAAGTCTGGTGGAAGCCAAGATCACGGGTATACCTACCATCCAGGAATACATGAAACGTCACAAGCATAATCATGGGGATGCCGCCGGCCCGGAGGAGTTGAAGAAAGTTGGTACCGAGCAGGCATGATTCTCCGTTTTCGAAAGGGCAGGTACTTTTTACGGTAAATTCACGGAAAATGTACCACGCCAAACCATTAAAAAGGAGGAATTTGTAATGATATCTAAAGAACGTTTTGATGATATAGTCGAGTCCTTTACCCGCACAATTGCTCAGCACACATCCCGCAGGAGCTTTCTGGCCCGTCTGGGCGTAGTGGCTGGCGGCACTGCACTTTTGCCGCTTCTTCCCGTGGATCGCCGTGGAATGGGGGGGGGTAATGTTGCCCACGCTATTGAGAAACAAGGCTGGACGCCACAGACAGTTGACGAGAGCGCGTGTAACTATTGGCGGCATTGTTCCTTGGATGGCCAGATCTGTAACTGTTGCGGAGGAGGCCTGACAGCTTGCCCGCCGGGAACCACCCTGTCACCGAGCTCCTGGGTGGCCAGCTGTGTCAACCCCGATGATGGCGAATCCTACCTAATCGCCTATCGGGATTGCTGCGGCAAGACCATTTGTCCGCGTTGCGGCTGTTACAACACTCAGGGGGTTCTGCCCATGTATCGACCGGAATTCAGCAGCGATATCATCTGGTGCTTCGGTGTTGAAGGCAGCTCCTATCACTGCACTATGCAGCCGATTGTGGGCAAGGGCTAGAATTCCCGGGCCGCCCTTTTGTATCCGTATCGGGTGTTTACTGTTACCCGGGTCTGATGCCGGAAGGGATAAGCTGTATGGACGTAATTATAGTGGAGTAAAAAGATGAGTAGTGAGCGTGGTTCAGGTACGGTATTACAAACACAAGAGCACTGGAATATAGGTGGTGCTGCGCCCGGATTTCAGTTCGTGACTGCGGCCAAGACAGCACTGGACGAACTCGGCGTCAAAGGGATCAGCTTCACTGTATTTGACCATCACTTCGGTATGAAGTGGGCAGGAGGCCGGCCTCATGCATTCCAGCCGGGACAGACCAAGGAGACTTTCGCGGCGATGGTACAGGAGTATAATCGCCGCGGCATAGGCTTCAATCTTGTTTTCAGTAACCTGCTTATTGAAAAGAAGCACCTTGGCGACAAGCGCTGCAACTGGATGCTTGAGCAGTGTTACAGGCCCGGAAACGGCGTGATTGTTACCAGTCATGTCCTGGCCGATTATATCAGGACCCATTATCCAGAATACCGTCTCATTCATTCACTTACTCATTTCAATAAGGAGCCGCAGTATTACTATCAGCACAGCGACCTCTATGATGTTTTTGTACTGCCACCGCACCTGAATTACCGACCGCAGGTAATAAATGAGTTGATTGAGAACCTGGGTCCGGAGCGTGTAGAGATTCTGGTCAACGAGACATGCTTCCGGGAATGCAATATACGAAAAGATCATTATGAGCTTATCAGCAAGGCATGTCTGGAAGACGATTGGGATCTGTGGGAACAACTGACAAATAATTTCTGCCAGCGCGCACATGCCGAAAGGTTCTGTAATTTAGGTCAGACAAGCGATGTCAAGAGGATAAAGAACTTCACCCTGTCCAAGGATGAGGTAAATGGGCTCAAGGAACTTGGCGTGTGCAACTTCAAGCTTGCTAACAGGCAAGTGCCGAATCAGCAATACATGAAATGGATGGAGTATTACATTATTGATCGCCTGGGGCTTTCTACCACTTTTTATGTATATGAAAATTACTACAAACCAGCATCGATTCTGGCTGGACACATGCCGAACTGATGTGTGAACGTGACAGACAGTAGGTTAGCACCATCTAATGGACTGATGTTTATAGTGCAGAGGCTCCAAACGGCATGTGCTGTTGTCGGTATCATTTAAACCGTTTTGCTTCCATATCAATCAGTACTGCCAATTCTAGAAGAAAATCTCTATCTTGCAGAACTGGCAGCAATCTGCCGTGGCAGGAAGGTAATGGCAGGTGCCGTAACGCCGCCTTACGCATATATGGTTATCTGATACGCCAGATGAAGCAGGCAGAAAATCTATGTTCAACGAGTACAGGAGAAGTATATGTGGTTTCCCTATTCATTACCGACTTCATGGAAAGTGGAAGGCGACCGGGAAGCTGCCCGTGATTCGCTGGCCGATGACCAGCAAAGGGAAATCCTGGTCGGAATTCAATTGCGCAATCCGATATCACGCGAGTGGACCGTCGAACTGCAGCTGCAGGAACCAGAATGGCAGACCCACTATGACCAGAACGGTGCTGCCGTTCAGGTGGGCTATTTCCCCGATGAGGACGAACGCCTGGCAGAGATTGCGTGCAAAATCGTTGACAACAATACGTGTCACGCAGTGGAGAGAAGTTACGAACTGGTATCAGATATACTGAACTACTGGTCTGCCTTCTATGGACGCGGATTTTCGATAGGTGGCCTACGTATCGCAGACATCAAGCACAATGCGCGGTGGCGAATACTTCCACACTGGCCCAGCGCACAGAACTTCGAGCCGCCTGCGCTAGCAGCTGTACAAGGCGGTTTGCTGGCAGTTGCGGATCTCTACCGCGAGGGACGCACGAGTAGCAGTGATCGTTACCGGTTTCTGTGCTGCGAGACGATACTTGGCAAGTGGAAACGCGGCGAACCGCCATTCGATCAACCAGTACATAGCGGTCCCGAAGGCGGCGAAGAGCAATCCCGACCAGAGGCGGAGCCTTATGTGACCGAAGAGATCATGGTTATTTCCGGTATGCACAGAATCTCTCCCGAACTGGAAGGGACAAACTTTTCTGACCTTCCGGAGCGCCTGGAGGAATGGCATACCGCAGCTGTCCGTTATGTGCTGGAGGGTAATGTTGATGATGAAGGCCGAAAAGGTCTTGATCGCGCCTCACAATGGGCGGCAGTAGCGAACCTTACCGATCTGGTCGCATATCATCTTTTGTCACAGGCAATCGAAAATTATACGAAGAGTAAGGATAGTAAGGACAGCGAAGTGTGTGCTGAAGCCAGTACACCCTGAACGCTGTTAGTCAGCATGAAACCATCTCTGAAACTTTTGAAATCCTGGGGGTTGATACAAAATGATCTATCAAAATAATGGCAGCCGAGTAAAGGTTCAGTCAGGCTGTAGACTGCTGGCCGCCCTGTTGTTGTGCGCCATTCATTTCCCCGTGTTGGCGTCTCCGCCGGACGAGCAGGAATTGAATGCGCTCATGGAGCAGGGCAGGGAGATCTATGGAAAAACATGTGTCGCATGTCATCAGCCAGATGGTATGGGGACAGAAGGAAATTTTCCGCCACTGGTTGACGGAGCCGCATTTGAGGCCAATGCGGCTATAACCGGGCCGCTGGAAGGGCTCGGTCTATGGGAGGATGGTGTCATGACTCTTGGCGAGGACAAGCTTAAATACATGATTTATATTGTACTTAACGGTATACCGGGGACACGCATGTTCGCCTTCGGGCCAACGCTCTCCAATGAGGAGGTAGCGGCGGTGGTGACTTATATCAGGAATGCCTGGGGCAACAATAAGGGTGACGTGGTTACACCTGATATGGTCGAACCATTACGCAGGTAACACAAGTTTAGTATACGAAGTGTCGGCCATGGCGGGAAATACCTGCCAGACATACTAACCGCACTATAGATACCAAGCTTATTATACCGTGATAAACACTATCGCTCATGTGGGCCCCCGGCGATTAAGCGTCATTTTAATGGCTGGTCTCCTTGTGCTCGCTGTTTTGTCTACTGTTTCGGATGCTCAGGCCCGGGAGGACAGGAAACTGCAATGCATGGCCTGCCATGCCGGCCCGGACCGAGTAACACACGATGAGAAAACCGGCAAGGCGCAGGATATCAGGATTAGGATGGATGAATTTCATGCCGGCGATCATGCTGAGACACATTGTCTTGAGTGCCATAAAGAGGGATTCGAGGTGTATCCTCATTCGCGCATGAAGACGAAAACCTGTATGGGGTGTCATCCAAGAGAAGATGCTGAGGGTGCCGAGGATGACGAGCCGTATGAGTTTGAGCGCATCGAAGAAGAATATGAGGGAACAGCAAAACATTATACGAAATACAAGGATGAGGAAGAGTATTGTTGCGGTACATCTGCTACCGAGGACGGACGTGGCACAACTATAAAGATTGGCAGACCGGAGAAGGAACGATTTACGTGCGAACATTGCCATGACCCGCATTACTTCAAGTCAACGAAACAAATTGGCAAGGCACAATTAATTCTAAAGAATGACAATGGCCCCTGTCTTGAATGTCACAAGGATGATGCGGCGGAGGGTCCATTGGAAGATCGCGCGGAACCAAGCATGAATCTTGCACATGACTATCTACCGCATGTAGAGCTGCATCTCGAAAACACGCGCTGCATTGATTGCCATACCACTGTTACAAAGGAAACGGTAACTCACGATCTGCCCGAGGGCATGGAGGCCGACCAGGGCTGTAATACATGTCACAGTATCGATTCAATAATGACAAGCAGGCTTTACCGTTATCAGGACGAACCAGACAGAACGCTAGGATTTCATAACGCGGCAATGCTCACTGACAATTATAACATGGGCGCCAATAGAAACCGTATGACGGACTGGGCCACCTACATCATAGTCGGATTGTGTACACTCATCATTCTCATGCATGGTGGCCTACGCATCGTTGAGTATCTAAAGACCAAGGGTAAATAAACGGGACTTTCCGTTGGCCAGGTCATGCCAAAATCACTGCTGTCCCATAAACATGAAACAAAAAAGGCTCGAATCCCGGTAAGTTGATACAATGGAAGTGCAAGCAAACATTGTAAAAACAGGAGGATTCAAGCCTTGACACATCATAATACAATTTTCTCACAATTGTTAAAATTCATTCCGAGACATGAGTTTGAGACGCTGGCAAAACAGCACCATCACGGGCGAAAGTTGCGAAAAATGACCCGGTGGTCTCAATTCATCGTCCTGGGCTCCGCACAGCTCTCGGGTCGAACCAGTCTTCGCGATGTCATCAGTAATCTCTCTGTCCGGACCCGCAAGCTGTATCATCCGGGTGTTACCAGGGTGAACTGCTCTTCACCGGCCCGTGTCAATTCGAGCACTGCGACCAGATTTGCCTGTTAACAGGCGAACCACCTGCACCACCTGACAATGTATTACAAAACCCAACATCGATTCACGTAAAGTTTATGGGACAGCAATGATGAAATCCATATTGATTGTCGTGTTTTCCCTTGTAACGATGACTGCAGTGGCAACAGATATCGAAAAACTACGGGAAAAAGCAAACAACATTTTTGCCCCGATCCCGAAAGACCCACCGGAAATCGAGGATAACCCTTCAAATCCGGCCAAGGTGGAACTTGGCACCAAACTCTTTTTCGACCCCAGACTCTCGAGAAGCGGCACTATCAGTTGCGCTTCATGTCACAATCTGGGAAGAGGGGGTGCTGACAACATCCCGACATCCATCGGACATGGATGGCAAACCGGTCCACGCAATGCGCCAACGGTACTGAACAGCGTATTCAATATCGCCATGTTCTGGGATGGGCGAGCTCCTGATCTCAAAAGCCAGGCAAAACAGCCGATACAGGCGGCAGTGGAAATGAACAACGCGCCCGAAAGAGTGGTGGCCACCATGAAAAGTATTCCAGAGTATGTTGATCTGTTTCAGCGGGCTTTCCCGGGGGAAAAATCTCCAGTGACGTTTGATAACGTGGCACGTGCCATCGAGGTTTTCGAGGCTACGCTGATTACTCCGAATGCACCGTTTGATCGTTTTATGCGTGGGGACGATAATGCCATGACCGAACGGGAGTTGCGTGGGCTGGACGGATTCATAACGCACGGATGTGTAGCCTGCCACAGGCGAGTCAATGTTGGAGGAAATGCATTCTTTCCATTCGGCATGCGGAATGCCCCTGACGAGCCGGTTCGTCCAGCGAATGACGAAGGTCGTGCACAGATTACGGGCAAACAGTTGCTGCACCGATTTCATTTTCGGGTCGCACCGTTACGAAATGTAGCCCTGACGGCTCCCTATTTTCACAGTGGCCAGGTGTGGGATCTTGAGGAAGCGATTCGTATCATGGCCAAGAGTCAGCTCGATGCCACCTTATCAGATGAGGACGTCAAGGATATCGTCGTATTCCTGCACACACTGACGGGCGAACAACCGGACATTACAATACCTATACTGCCTCCGAGTACGTCGGATACCCCACGTCCGGAATATTGACTGCAGCGATACAAACTTTTGGATATCATGAGAGATGTATCGACAGTATTGCCTGATCGTTGCATGTGCGTACGATCCAGCCACTTGTGGATATTGTATGGTATTTTTCTGATGGATTGATTTTGTCCGGACATGTAGCAGTTGCATGTCGTGGCTTTTTTCAGGTCCTGACATACGATGGCTGGTGGCGGCGGATCCGTCATGCAGAAAAGAATGCCGTTTGCTGTTCAGCGATCTGGGCTTTCGCCGCAAGCTCAGTGATATGCTGCATATTGTCGGTCCAAATGATGTTCCTGTGTATTCCGGTGAAGATGAACACCGATTCCGGCCAAACGTGAACACCTGATGACTCAACGTATCACGCAGATGTCTTTTTAGCTCAGGTGTTCATCTTCACCGAAATACGCAATAAGTCAGGAATAGTCTGTGTTCAGGCTTTCCATGGCCATTAAAATCGGTTACCCGGCAGACGGATTCCTGTTGTGTCTGTCCCCGGCCTGATATCACATTCTCCCGGATGACGTTCGGGAGTGTTCACGGTGTAACAATCAGGTCGTCGCCGAAAGTACCGATACCCCACTGACAATAAAAATTACACCCACCCAGTGCGTGAATCTCATGCGCTCCTTGAGAATAATCCTGGCGAGTATAATGGTAACTACGCAGAAGCCGGACGAGGTGACAACAGCCATCTCCGGCGCACTGGTATGTGCGGCCAGCATCAGGACTACATACGCCGTGGTGTCTAGCAGTCCCTGCATCGTGAGCAATGGCGCAGGTTAACACCGCGCGTGGCAAAACCTTCTTGTATACAAAATACAGTGAGATTGTAATCAGGCCGATCCAGCGCGATGCGCAGATAGTCTGGAGTTCGCCGTAATGACGCGCGGCTTCCTGTGAGGCCGCGACAGAGATCCCCAGCCCCAGTGATGCAGACAGGGCAACAAGAACCGCCTGTCGCAGTAATTTTTCATTATAGTGAATTTCATGTAAAAAGTGATCCGCTGCATAACTGACAATCCATACTCCGCCAAGCACACTTATGACCGCGGCCCATTGCACCATATCCGGGCGTGCGCCCAGAATTATTGCCAGTATTACATTGAATACCGGGAAACTGCCGACAATGGGAGAAACAATGGTTACCGGGCCCATGGCTAATGCCTTGTAAAGCAGCATTGTCGAATACATGATTCCAACGCCCGAAATGACCAGCAACCAGAGTCTTGAAAAGTCCGGTATGATTTCGAGCTCCAGCCACCAGAAAACCAGGCTCAAAGCGATAGTACCTACCGCGATCATACCGAATATGGTCTGTTGATGGCCGATGCTGCGTCCGGTAAAGCGAGCGATAAAATCCGCAGACCCCCAGCATAATGCGGCAATCAGACCGTATAGACCTGCAGTCATTTTATATATATAGCCACTAACTTTTTGAAATTATTCTTTTAATCCGTGATGCTAAATATCATCATAACACAGCATCCTGACCTGCTATATACATCACCCGTACAGTCATATGCTTGTGAACAGGTTTTATGCGATGCAATATTATTACTGGATGTAGACTCAAAAATCGCTGATCGTAACTTGTTGAAGTACAAATCCAAGGCAAAGCCGGGGGATATGTACTGAGTTCAAAAGTTAAGTCGACATTAGTGGATAATGTCGGTCATGAAAAAAAACGAGATAGACGATCACCGGATCACAAGGCCCTGGAATCGTTTCGTATCCAGGCGGTACAGCGGGTTGAAGCAGGCGAAAGCCCGTAAGAGATTATCCGGGTTCCCGGTTTTACGCGCACGGTTATCTATGACTGGCTGGCGAAGTATCGGGAAGGCGGAATAGATGTCTTGCGGGCAAAGGCGATATCCGGCCGCCCACCACGGCCGGATGGCAAACAGTAGCGCCGGCTGTATAAGGCGATTATGATAAAAAGACCGTTGCAGCACCGGTTCGAGTTTGCCCTGTGGGCTTGGGCGTTGATCCGTGTTCTGATCCATGAACGATTCGGTGTTCGACTGAGTGATGTCTCGGTGGGCCGACGGAACCGGATCCCGATGAATTGGAGTGAAACCATCTCAAGAACCATGGTATTGGTAAACGCATGATAAGAAGCCGCGAAGACTTGAAGCGCCAGAAGTGATACCCCTTTAGATATATATTAATATATGTCAATTTTATTTATATTCACATCCAAATATAGTCCGGGTTTTTATGACGCCCGCAGGCATAATTGTTAGTCGTGTTCGTTATGATTATGTTGTGGCATTACCGGGCGTATTGAATTATCCGGTGAAATAATTGTAATTTTGATTACCTGTTGCTTCTCTGTTTATTGTAGAACTGACGGAGTGCCCTTCAATACGGAATTTATCGACAGACAAGTAAAGTTAATAAATATTATTGGAAGTTCAAAATTTATGAACGCCAACTTTTCATACCCTGCGCTTCTTTTGATTGAATCAAACTTGCAGATTCAATCGATATAATTAATCTTGAAACCGGTCCTTTGATATTAATTTTCAATGGGTTACTCATATGCGACTAATTAAAGATATCATGACTTCACCAGTGAAGACAGTTTCACCGGAAACAACTGTGCCGGAAGCACATCACCTTATGGTAGATAACGGAATACGAAGACTACCGGTTGTCATTAAAGACAAACTAACAGGTATTGTTACACTAAGCGATGTACTTGAAGCGCGTGCGTCTGATGCCACCTCGCTCAATATCTGGGAATTGAATTATCTCATCTCAAAATTGACTGTCAAAGAAATCATGACAGCTCCTGCCATTTCAATATCGCAGGATGCAAGCGTCAAAGATGCTGCCGTAATGCTGCTCAATAATAAATTCGGCGGGATACCTGTTGTTGATAAAGATAAAGTTGTTGGAATTATAACAGAGTCAGATATTTTCCGGCTTGTGGCCGAATCGTGGTAATCAATTTGTTCTGATTAATGTGCGAATAATCAAGTATAAAATCAATATAAGGGGGTTTGGTATCTGTTAACATCAAACCAAATATTACATTTCAGTTTTCCAGAGCTGGAGGAGATCAAATTATGGGTATAAGCAGACGTTATTTTTTACAGGGTACAACCGGACTTGCGCTTGGCGGCATGATGGGTTCCGCACTTGCTGCAAATAACAAAATCAAATTTTACTTTCCGGGTATGGAACCCGAAGAAGTTGCCATGGCGGCCAAGCCAAAAGAACCCATCGGTGAAACGATAAATATTGGATTTCTCGGCGCATTGTCCGGTCCGGATGCAGGCTGGGGGTTACCGGGTCTGACGGGTAACCAGATGTTTATTGACCAGGTTAACGGAGAGGGAGGTCTTCTTGTTGACGGTACACGATACCCGTTAAAGATGCATAAATTCGATGATGAAGCTATCGGCAGCAAGGCCCTTCAGGGCGCCAAGGAACTGGTACTGAAACACAAGGTAAAATTCATCAGCGCAATTGGCGGCAACCCGGCAGATACAACCCATCCCTTTTTGACCAAGAACAAGGTTATCTATGCCAGCCTCATAGCAAGCGATATCAAACCGGACAGACCGTATTTGATTGCCGGAGGTGATGTGACTCCTCGTATCGATATGATGCGGCCCATATATCATAAAATCAATAATCCAGGCCTTAAACGTTGGGCTGTAGTATCACAGGATGACACGATTGGTCTGGCTACTCAGGCCTGGGAAGTTGGTTCCGCACTTGCTGACGGGTGGGATGTCGTTTATGACAAACATTACTCACTCGAAACAACCGACTTTGCCCCGGTTGTTACCGCAATACTGGCCAAAAAGCCCGACGTCGTCAGTCTGAACCTTTCCTATCCGGATTTTGTAGTTGGCCTGATTGAACAACTTCATCTACAGGGTTTCAAGGGTATTATTTCAGCAAACTATATTGAAGAATCATCCGTTATGCAGCGGGTTCCCAAAAAATACCTGAATGGCGCAACGAACAGTTTCCCGTTGTTCGACGATCCATGGTGGGGAGAACCCTCATACCAGCATGAATTCTTCAAGCAATGGACCGCACGTTATGGAAAGGGCGGGCCGGAGGATCAACATCGCCCCATCACGGGTATTGACTGGGATCATGTCATTATGCTGGATGTCTGGGCACAGGGTTGTCAATTGGCTGGTACATTCGATCCCGATGAGGTTTTGAAATCTCTTCGTGCACAGGCAGCGGTTTCAACGATTCTTGGCCCTGGACCTATGTCCGGCAAGGATATGTGGGGGATTGACAATATGGTGTCTCCGCCAATACCGTTCTGTGAAGTGCGTAATGGCATCAAACGTATACAGGCGCAACTCCGTTTTGAGGACTGGTTCGAGCACCGCAAGGACAAGATTATTTCTGTGGTCAGAGACAAGGGCCAGATGTACGACCAGAGGTAATCCCATTAATCACGCAACCCCATGGCGGTTCGTGGCCGTCATGGGGTTTTTTGGCGGATATTTACATTTCCGGGGTATTCATTAGTAAAAACCGGTCGAACTGAACAGAAAGCTTAATAACGGAGCAGATTCTTGGAAGTATCCACATTAATTCAAACCATCGCCAACTCGCTTGTTCAGAGTTCCGTTTATGCAACGTTGGCAATTGGTCTCGCACTTGGCTTTGGCGTGATGAAAATGGCCAATTTTGCACATGGCGAGTTTTATATGCTCGGAGCCTATGTTGTATTTTTTCTTTATACGACATGGGGACTACCATACCCGCTGGCGGTACTGGCAGCATTGCCTATTATTGCTCTTGTTGGCATGCTGACCGAGAGATTGATTTTCCGGCCGACTAAAGGAAATGTTCTGGCCGGTTTTATGGCAACCGCGGGACTTACGTTTATCTTGCAGGTATTGGTCGGCCAGGCATGGGGGGTCGGTTTGATGCGTGCAATAGAAACTCCCTACAAGGGTGCATGGGAAGTTGCCGGAGCTTTCATCGGCTGGCAAAGATTGATAATCATACCAGTGGCCATTTTGATGATAACGGCACTCTGGTACTTTCTATATCATGTCAAAATCGGTAAAGCCCTGCGCGCCTGTGCCCAGGATCCTGAAGTAGCTGCCCTGCAGGGTATCAGTATCAATAAAATTACACTGACAGCAATGGCAATTGCCGGCGGCTATGCAGGGATTGCGGGTGCCTTGATGGCTCCGATTCAACCCGTTACACCATACATGGGCCATGACATTATCATCATCTGTTTTATTATTGTCATAGTCGGTGGAATGGAAAGCATTGCCGGGGCGGTACTGGCATCATTTATATTGGGATTTATCCACACCTTCATGACAACGTTATACGACAGCATTGTTGCAATAATGGCGGGGGTGGCCCTGATGGCTCTCATCCTTATCGTCAAGCCTGAAGGATTACTCGGCAAAGTCAAGGCCTAAGACCATGTGGAAAAAAATATCTGGATTGGCAATTATCGGAATAATTTTCTGTTCATTGCCTTACATGGTAGAACTTTACCGGATGGAAGTGTTAATCGTATTGCTATTCAACCTGATACTCGCGCAGAGTTACAGGCTGGTTAATACCACGGGTGACTGGTCTCTGAGTCATATAGTCGTTATGGGCGTAGGGGCATACTCATCGGCATTAATAACAAAATTACTCGGGTGGCCTTTCTGGTTAAGTCTTCCGGTTTCCGGCCTTGTCACCGCCTTTATAGGTTTTCTGATAGTGTTCCCATTATTGCGAACTATCGGTTTTGGTTTCTTCATCGGTTCATTCGCTCTGGGCGAATTCGTTCGGTTGATCTGGGTAAAGTTCCGTGATCCTTTTGGAGGTCCCAGGGGACTCATCAACATTCCCTCCGCTGAAATCGGCCCCATCGACCTTTACCAGCCTATCCCCTTTTATTACTTTTGCCTGATAATTGCCGCCATCAGCATATGGATTATGTACAGAATTGATCGTTCACACATTGGCGATACTTTCAAGGCAATTCATACTGATCCTGTTCTTTGTGAAACGATAGGTATACGCGTACCAAGGTATCGCGCCATGGCTTTTGTTATAGGTGCTTTTTTTGCCGGAATAGCAGGTGCACTCATGGCTCATCACCAGGGCGCTATTGACCCGCACAATTTTGAAGCAACCCTGATGGTATACCTTATCATCTACGTTGTGGTTGGCGGGATAGAAACATTCTGGGGGGCAGCGCTGGGTGTAATAGTCATGACTGTCATTTTCGAAATAACACGACCATTGGAAGAATGGCGTCCCCTGATTGCCGGTTGCATCCTGATTCTTTTCCTGGTCGTTATGCCGGGAGGCCTTGATGTACTGCTTCCAAAAACCATGAAACTGTTTCGGAAAATTCCCGGTATCGGACAGTTATTTACATAATCAACAGGTTAATGAGTACAGAATATGCAAACTAGTGACCTATTAACAGACATCTATCAGTCTGAATTAACCCGGTAATCCATTATGGCAATGCTTGAAATACGGGGATTGACCAAGCACTTCGGTGGATTGGCGGCTATTAATGGTATAGACCTTGATATCGAAGAAGGCGAAATCAGGGGCGTTATCGGGCCTAATGGTGCGGGTAAAACCACACTGTTCAATGTAATCAGCGGTGTATACAGACCGACTTCAGGCGTAATTCGTTTCAATAATGAAAAGATTTCAGGATTATCCCCCAGTGTGATTGCGACCAGGGGTGCAGTTCGTACATTTCAGAGAGATGCCGTCATACATGATTTTGATGTACTCAGAAATGTTACTGTTGCCGGACATCTACATTCCGATCAGTCAATCATAAAGACCCTTTTTGGCGATATAAAGGGTTCACGGGAAAAAGACGAGGAAAAGGCCATGAAAATTCTGGAATTCGTCGGCCTTGATCATCTCTGCCATGAGCTCGCTGCCAACCTGGCACATGGATTTCAACGTGTGCTTGGTATAGCAATCGCGCTTGCTACCGAACCCAGGCTATTAATGCTCGACGAACCGGTCGCAGGCATGAACACCACCGAAACCGCTCACATGACGGAAGTTATTAATAGACTTCACGAAGAGAAGGGCATGACGATCATGCTGGTTGAGCATGATATGAAAACCGTAATGAGTATTTGCAAAAAGGTAACAGTGATTGATTTTGGAGAAAAGCTTGCTGAAGGATCACCATCTGAAATAATGAATGATCCTAAAGTTATTGAAGCTTACCTGGGAGCGGAAGAAATTGTTACTTAGTATCAGAAATATCTCTGTTCATTACCGTAAAACCGCAGCGGTTAAGGATGTTTCCATGGATGTCGAACAAGGAACAATTGTCACATTGATTGGCAATAATGGCGCCGGTAAAACCACCACATTACGGGCAATTACCGGGCTAAACCATCCTTCCAGTGGAGAAATACTTTTCGACGGTCATAATCTCAATAAACTCGCACCTGAAAAAATCAACAGGCTGGGAATAGCTCATGTACCGGAAGGACGGCGTGTTTTTCCACAAATGACAGTTTTGGAAAACCTGGAGATGGGCGCCTATCTACGCAAGGACAAAAATGCAATCAGACAGGATATTGACATGGTCTTTAACCATTTCCCTGTTCTTAAGGAACGCATAAAACAGCTGGCAGGTACCATGAGTGGCGGGCAGCAACAGATGGTTGCTATGGGACGTGCCCTGATGTCCGCCCCGAAAATGATCGTCATGGATGAACCCTCGCATGGTCTCGCACCGATCATGTGTCTTGAGATCGCCAGAATTATTCGCGAAATCAATAAAAAGGGAACTACGATAATTCTCGTTGAACAAAATGCCATGCTGGCTCTTTCATTGGCTGACAGGGCGTATGTGCTGGATACGGGCAACGTCATTCTTGAAGGTGACGCAAAGGAATTAAAAGAGAATGACGATGTAAAAAAAGCATACCTTGGCGGTTAAGCTCATTTGTGATTTTGTTTTTCAAATAAGCTCTGATAAACGGTGGAATATAACCGGGAAAATACCGATCTATCCGTGGCCGGCACTTGCAATAGCCGCTGAATCCGGATACTGCATGACTGCCCTGATCCATGGGGTAATATATTCATACCACCGTTGAATGGTATGTAAAATTCGATATCTCTTGATATTCAAGTATAGTAAATAATCGAGAATAAAATACCCTCCTTCTACAGGAATTGAAGGAGGATATGAATGGATCTGAACATATTTAACTCGTGATGCTCATTGCTGGCGGCCTACTGCGTAACCGTTCAAACCAGACTGTTATTCCCTCTCCTCTGGCCCGCGGTTGAGTATGGTATCAAATATTTCGTTCAGACCCTGGTGGCATGAGAACCTTCCCGCATTGCCTCAACTCGACAGTCGTTTCCCTGAAAATGCTGATGTTGTGATTATAGGTTCCGGATATACGGGTCTTTCTGCAGCCTTGACCCTGGCGCATGCAGGCCGCGATGTATTGATACTTGAGGCCGGGTCACCCGGTTTCGGCGCCAGCACCCGCAACGGCGGGCAGGTCGGCAGTGGCAACCAGAAGTTCAGGGTTCAGTCTTTAATCGCGTTATATGGCCGGGAAAAGGCAAAGGCACTGGTCAGGGCCGGTAGTGAGATGCTTCGCTATATAGAGGATCTTATTGAATCTGAATCCATTGTTTGTCACTTCAAAAAAGTCGGACGATTTCGCGGTGCCGTCAGGCCGGCACATTATGAATCCATGGCGCGGGACATGGAGGATTTGAAACGTTTTGCCGGTGTAGAATATTTCATGGTACCCGCAAATGAGCAGAGAACTGAAGTCGGTACTGACATATACTTCGGAGGTTCTGTGTTGCCACATGACGCGGCGTTGCATCCGGGCCTTTATCATCGTGGCCTGCTGCAAAGAGTATTGCAAAGTGGTGGACAATTACAAACAGAAACAAGGGTAACCGGCCTGACATCAAACAGGAGTTCGTTTGATGTTCATACAACAAGGGGCGTATTGACTGCCGGAGAGGTGCTGGTAGCGAGTAATGGGTATACTGGTTCTGAATTACCTGATTTCAAATCCAGGCTTGTACCGGTCGGTACCAGTATGATAGCGACAGAGGAATTGCCGGAAGAATTGATGCTTGATCTGATGCCAACCTCACGGGTGTATGGTAACACCGCGCGTGTTTTTCATTACTACCGGCCCTCGACCGATGGTCGCAGGTTGTTATTCGGTGGTCGGATCAGGCGCCTGGTTGCGCAGAATTCATCATCTGCCTATCAACACCTGCAGCGGGAAATGAACCATGTATTTCCGGTGTTGTCCGGTTACCGAATCACGCATGGCTGGTCAGGCTACATCGGCTATACAAAGGATGTATTGCCTCATCTTGGTTGTCATAACCGGATCTGGTATGCGGCTGGCTATTGTGGCACGGGTGTGTCGAGGTCGACCTGGTTTGGTCATAAAGTAGCGTTGAAGATACTGGGAAAAGACGAGGGTAAAACTGTGTTTGATGACTTGCCGCTGTCTCCGTTCAGGTTTCGCCGGGCGGCACCGCTGGGCGTCGTACTGTTTGAGTCATGGTACCGATTCAGGGATCGTTTTTATGATTAGCTGCATACTCTTTCATGCATCGGCCGATCACCGGTTATACAGGTATGGTACGGATTTTCACCGGGTCAAGGGTCATTTATCCTGATGTGAGCCAGAGATGCTGGGAGATATGCTTAAAGTCCTGCCGACACGACCCGTCGTGTATATCGCTCCCGCAATCGTGCTTGTGGTGATGTCATTATACTACTGGAATCTGTACAGTGACTGTACGGATGACAGGCAGCGCCGTATGGAATTATCCAGGATGTTGGCAACCGGGGACTGGAGTGGTCCATTCCGGCTTGCGGAGTTTACTGATTTTGCCTGGGATCAGGTCAGGATCGTTACCAATTTCAGGCCCGAGAGAAGAAATATTGATTGTCCTATGGGCTGGAACTGGCCCGAAGGAAAACGCGAGTACTTGATCAGCTCTGATCAGTTGACGGCTCTGATTTTTGCCCAACAGGGATCGGTCGTCGAATACCTCGAATTGCAGGGTGACGAGATTGTTTTTACCGGGACCGGCAGCGCCCTGACACCCGAAAATGCTGTATTCAAAGTGATGAAAACCGGACCTGGCGACTTTCTGTTGAAACGAATTCGCTGAATGGCTTAAACCGGCCCGCGGTTACGGCACAGTGTGAGCGGTAATATCCGGTCCCGGCCCGATATTCCCCGATTAATAAAAACTGCATAACATGATGAAGAATATGGAAATATCCCGGAAACCCCCGAGTTTACCTCTTCAGTAGTATATCGGATGATGAATTGACGCCGGGCCTGCAAATATCAATTATAGCACCGGTATTCCGTTCAATTGCAGCTTTCAAAGCTGCTGTAAACACCCTGTACTGCGGGCGGACCCGGGGGTGTCTTTTGTTCGGTTATGCTGATATCGAAATATAGATGAATATCCAGTTTCAGTTTTTGGTAGATAGACAATCGGCCACCTCCTCTAATTTAAAGTGGTTGTAGGTTCCATGGTACCCACTATGTTATTCCGGAAGTGCTATCTGCCATTTTATTTTAACCAGGAGAAACCAGGCGTATGACAATTCCTGCTCACAGTAAATATCTGATTATAGGTGCCGGTATACATGGTCTCAGCACCGCCTATCATCTTGCCCTGGAATTGAAAGCCAGTGGCAAGGGCAGTGGCAAGGACATTCTGGTCATTGACAAGAGTGGTATAGCAGCAGGTGCGTCCGGTATAGCTTGTGGTGTAGTTCGTAACAATTATTTCCAGCCCGCAATGCGTGAACTGATGGCGCATAGTGTCAGTGTCTGGGAATCCGACATTGAGGCATACAGTTATCATCCGGTCGGGTATATGCAGATCAGTCCTGAATCCATGCATGCTGATGTAGCAACGATTGCCGCCCAGCAAAAAGATATTGGATATGAATCTGTTTTTATAGAGGGTGAGAAAGACAGTTTAAATTACATGAAGGGTTTGTTTGACGACTGGCAGGCCAAGGGTATTACCTCTGTTCTGCATGAAAAACGTGGTGGTTACGCCAATAACCGCAAATCCATGTATGGCCTGGCTAAAAAAGCCGAGGCTGAAGGGGTGAAGATTCAAAGCGGTGTTGCAGTAACCGGGTTCATGAGTGATAGTGCTTCCGGTGCGATTACTGCCGTTGAAACCAGTCAGGGCACAATCAAATGTGATTACGTCGTTGTCGCTGTCGGTCCCTGGGCCAAAACCGTCTGGGACATGCTGGAACTGCCAAAAACAATAAGCATCAAGGGTGCTGACGGCAATATGCATGAAAATATCAATATGTGGATATACTGGTCCTTGCAGGAAGGAACCCTGGGCGTTGATCCCGACTATCTGAAGACCAATGACGGTAAATTGCCTCCCGTCCTCCATGTTGACAGTGATGCACCGCTTTATTCGGATGTTGACGGATCACTGATTACAGACGAGATGTGGGGTATTTATTACAAACCGGATTTCAACTTTGGCGGTGTTCAGGGTGGAGCCGCTCCGGATCCTATAGAAACAGATCCCGATGATGTTGCGGTCGACCCCTATGGCCCGGATTCACCTGACTATGTCATGGGCGATGAATTTGCACACATGTGGTGTTCAGCGCTTGCCCATTGCCAGAAGCGTTTTGAAGGCAAGATAGGTATGTACAAGAGGGAGGCATCGGGTGGTATCGGAGCTTTTACTCCCGATAGTTTTCCGGTTTTTGATGTGTTTCGTGAGAATTGTTATTTCATAGCGGATTCCAATCACGGATATAAAATGCTGGGTGTTGGCAAACTTGTCGCCGGTGAAATCGCCGGTAACACGTCCAGACTCCTTGAACCATTCCGCTTTTCCCGATATATCGAAGGCAAGCTACATCCTGTATCCAGCAGTCCGTTTCCATGGAGTTAATAGTGCAAATGTTCGCAGGACTATACTGTATGCATCACCATGATAAATAATGAAAAACCTGTAGAGGGGGTAATAAGATGACAGACTTACAAGCACATGTTGAAGCGCCGGGTCGCGCAGACCTTGTCAAGCAAGTACGCGAAAAGATCAACGAGCTGGGTATCACCTATATATATTTCCAGTTTGTATCTGTGACCGGTCGCATCGTGGGCAAGGGTATACCGTCGGATCATTGGGAAAGGATTGCCGAAAGAGGATTCCAGCTGGTCTACGGATCAACCGCGAACCTCTATATTGATCGCCATGGTCATTATATTGGTTATGGCCCGGAAGCTTCCGAACTGGTGGGTATTCCCGACCCGGAAACCTTCTGTCAACTGCCCTGGGACAAGCGCCTGGCCAGGGTTTTCTGCACATGTTTTCGCAACCGTGAGGAAGTGGAGAATCCGGGTCAACACCTGACCTCCGACTGCCGTGGAAACCTGCGGATTATTCATGAAGAGTTCAAGAAAAAGTATAACGGCATGCACCTGCGTGCCGGTACGGAACCGGAAATGATGTGGTTAAAACGCGGCGAGGATGGAAAACCGAACGGCGGCGTTACAAAACCGAATTGTTACCACATTGACCAGTTCGAAGAATTACGTCCGGCTTCGATGAAAGTTATTGAATATGCCAGACAAATGGGATTCGACATGATCCAGGGTGATCATGAAGATGCGCCGGGACAGCTGGAACTGAACTGGATGTTCGATGATGTGTTACGTAACTGTGATCGTCTGACCACATATCGCCAGATTTGCGCCCAGGTGGCCCGTGAGCAGGGTTTGATTGCCTGTTTCATGACCAAGCCGTTCATGAATGTTTCGGCTTCCGGCTGTCATCACAATGTCTCTCTGTGGACGGGCGGTGAAGACAAGGTCAACAAGCTGGGCCATGATATTCTGCCCGCCCTGGATGATGTATACACATACCTTGAAGGTGGTGAAAATCTCTTTGCACCGGTTCCCGAGATTGATGAACGCAAACCCGGGCCCATAGGACTGAAGTCAATTGGTGGCGTCATCGAACATCTGGGTGCCCTGACTTCGATCGGCTCATCAACTGTAAATTCATACCGGCGTCTTTGGGACACTGGCTTCTGGGCTCCGATATTTGCCGACTGGGGCTATCAAAATCGTACCTGTGCCCTGCGCGTTTCCGCGCCGGGACGTTTCGAGTACCGTTCAGTGGATTCCATGGTCAACCCCTACCTGATGGGTGCGGCGCTTCTGAAGGCATTCGATGACGGCATCAGCCGGGATCTGGATCCGGGCGAACCTGAAGAACGCAACATTTATGATGCGATGGATGCCGGCAAGGACGTCAAGAAATTACCGATGTCACTTGGTGATGCCCTCGAGGAATTGAGTAATGATGAAGTTATCAGGTCTGCGATGCCCGGAGACATGTACCGGGTATATATGCACTACAAGAACGACGAGTGGGAGAAATTCAATCACACCGTCACTGATTGGGATCAGGATACCTATATGGATTGTTTACCGTAACTTTGGAGGATTAAGTAATGTGTGGAATTGCTGGACTCATCTGGAAAGGAGGTAAAAAGTCGAACGTCGGTTCGGAACTGACTTCCATGCTCCAGGCCCTGAAACACAGGGGACCGGACTCTACCGGGTTTGCACTTTATGGTACTGCGACCCCGGATGATTTCATTATGCGTTTTATAACCGCTGAACAGGAAGCACTGAAGAAAGGTTTTATCATCCACAAGGAGGTTGAACAACGGGAAGAGGAAGTAGAAGCCCGGATCAAGGAACTTGGTGCGGTCATCAAGGACCAGAAAGCCCCTACAGAATATGCACATCGCTACCAGTTCAGTTATGACGGTGACTTGCACCGCCTGATTGATTATGTCGAGGATGTCGATGGTGTTGAAGTGATGTCGGTTGGCAGAGCACTGGAACTGATTAAGGATCTGGGTGATTCGAAAACAGTTTCCGAGCAATATAAACTGGGCAATTTTGATGGTACACATGCTATCGGTCATACGCGGATGGCTACCGAATCGGATGTCGACATTCGCTCAGCTCATCCGTACTGGGCCTATCCATTCAACGATGTTTCTGTCGTGCATAACGGCCAGTTGACCAATTACTGGACGCACCGCCGTGATCTGGAACGCCGCGGTCACCGTTTCATGTCGACCTGCGATTCTGAATTGATCGCCGTATATATTGCTGACCGTATAGATCATGGTGACGATCTTGAAACGGCCATGAGAAGCTCCGTCGATTATCTGGATGGTGTTTTTTCCTATGTTGTTGCAACCAGCGATCAACTTGGCATGGCGAAGGATGTTATGGCGGCCAAGCCGATGGTGGTATACGAAAGTGATGAATTTGTCGGTCTGGCATCGGAGGAAATTGCAATTCGGAGTATTTTCCCGCGCGAAATCGACACAATGGATCCTTATGAAGGGGAGGTACTGGTATGGCAGGTTTGAGCAAAAGCGACAGTAGTCATAAATCCCATGACATGGGTATGCACGATGAGCAACTGACTGGTCGTACCCAGCAGATGTATTTCTCACCTTCCGAGGATGAGAACTTTGAACATGCATATGCCTATGATGTCGATTTCTCGAAAGCAACCGAGTTCGATTGTGCGGATTTGAGCACTACTGATATCAATATCAAGATCCGGAATTTGATGAAGGAAGGTTATGGCACTATCAATATCATAAACCCGATGGGCAAACACGCCCTTGGTGTAGGGATATTGAATCGCCTCAATCTTACTTTTGAAGGCAGCCTTGGTTACTTCGCCTGCGGTCTTATTGATGGGCCCAACGTGCATATTAACGGTCGTGTAGGCTGGTCATGTGCCGAAAACATGCTGGCCGGTACGGTCATCATTGAAAAAAATGCGGGCTCGCTTTTCGGTGCGGCGATTCGTGGCGGTGACCTGGTGTGCAAGGGACGGGCGGGTGCACGTGTCGGTATCGACCAGAAAGGCGGCACCATCATCGTCGGCGGTGATGTCGGGGCATTTACCGGTTTCATGATGCAGCGCGGCCGCATGATAATTCTCGGCGATGCACGTGAAAACCTTGGTGATTCGATGTACGACGGCACAATCTATCTGGCCGGCAAAGCCAAGAGCCTGGGAGTTGATGCGGTCGAAGCCGAACTGACCGAGCTTGATATTCGCTATCTGAAAGGCAAGCTGGCCCTTTACGGGATGGAAGCACCCAATGGCATTGAAAATATCACCAAGATTTCCTCGGGCAAGCAGCTGTGGAATTATGACAACCTTGAGCCCACCGAAAAGAAACTGGTGCTTTAACAGATTAAGAGGATAAAGATTATGTCTTCCGTAAAAGATGATGCTAGAAAATATCACCTGGGTAAAAGTTTCATATTCCCGCCAGAGGTGATCAATGACATCCACGTCAAGTCGGAACTTGGCCGTTACCGTATGCGTGGGTTTTCACTGTTCAAGAAAATTCCCACCTGGGATGACCTGACATTCATGCCCGGAACACTGACCCGGTTTGTTATTGAGGGTTACCGGGAAAAATGCACCACAAAAACGATCATCGGTCCACGTGCCAAGCGCCCGCTGGAACTGGATATTCCCATTTACATTACCGGTATGAGTTTCGGCGCGCTGAGTTATGAAGCGAAAACCGCGCTGGCCAGAGGCGCAACAATGGCAGGAACCGCAACCTGTTCCGGTGAAGGCGGCATGATTCCGGATGAACGACGCTATTCGGAAAAGTGGTTTTACCAGTGTATTCAGTCCCGTTATGGATTTAACCCGCAACATTTACGACTGGCGGATGGTGTCGAGTTCTTCATTGGCCAGGGTTGTAAAGTAGGTCTGGGTGGGCATTTGATGGGGCAGAAGGTGACTGACCAGGTAGCCGAGATGCGTTCATTACCCGCTGGTATTGACCAGCGTTCACCTGCACGGCATCCGGACTGGATGGGACCCGATGACCTTGCATTGAAAATTATGGAAGTTCGCGAGGCGACTGACTGGCAGATCCCCATCCAGTTAAAACTGGGTGCGGCGCGTGTGTATGATGACGTGCGCATGGCTGCAAAAACCAATCCCGATTCCATCTATATTGATGGTATGGAAGGCGGTACCGGGGCAGGGCCCCACCTGGCAACAGAAGATACCGGCATCCCCGGCATTGCAGCCATACGCCAGGCACGCCGTGCACTTCAGGATGTAGGCATGGAAGGTGAAATATCACTGGTTTACGCCGGTGGTATCCGCAATGGTGCCGATGTTGCCAAGGCAATCGCCCTGGGCGCCGATGCCGTCGCCATCGGACACTCGGCCATGATGGCATTGAACTGTAACAAGGACATACCTGAAGCCGATTATGAAAACGAAATAGGTGTACCGGCGGGTTCATGTTATCACTGTCACACGGGGCGTTGCCCGGTAGGCGTTGCTACACAGGATCCCAAGCTGCGTAAACGCCTGAATCCCGATGATGCCGCGATCCGTGTTTACAACTTCCTGCATACACTGACGATTGAAGCCCAGTTGTTTGCGCGTGCCTGTGGCAAGACAAACATTCATTCTCTGGAGCCCGAGGATCTGGCTGCACTCACCATGGAAGCCTCTGCTATGGCACAGGTTCCATTAGCCGGCAGCCAGCATACCGTCGGTCGGCCCGATATGACACGTTTCTAGGAGATAATCATGACGAAGAAGCAAAGCATAGACCACTTTCTGGAAAGTGATGGACTGGACAGTGAGCGGGAAAAAATTATTGGCCAGCATATCGGATACCGCTATGACGTCAACCTTGTACCCGATATGGACAAAATTACCCCGTTTCTGAAAAAATATATCGAATTCATGGGCTGGAAGGATCTGAACTGGCTTGAAGATATCCATATGGGATATGAGGAAGGCCGGGCGGCGGTATTCGATCGCAATATCAACGGCTGGGTAACCGTGCCGGAAAGTATGAAACTGCCTGATAACCAGCAGGATCGGGACATGATTGCACGTGAGCTTTTGATTAAATTCCAGATGTCACCCAATCATCCGCTTGTGGATTTAAGAAAAGCTTACGAGAAATTCAACTAGTACGTTTCATCAGAAACATACAATGTTCTAAACGGCGGGCCGGTTCTTTTGAGCAGGATCGGCCCGTATTATTCCGGCCTGCCGGTATTGCAAGACGGTAATATTACCAATGGAATATATTCAGGGATCTTCAGTTTGGATAAGATGAGCGGGTTTGTCCGGCAGGGCGACAAACCCAAAGGAAATGCGTATATCCGGAATGATAATCCGCAAGTTGTAAATGCCATGAACATGGCCGGATAAAAATACGCAAAATCAGCTGTTATATTTTGTTGTTATACGATTTTCCAGATAACCGGAGATATATAGTCAAAATGAGTCGTTATTCCGCACTGGAGGTTCTCAAGGGAGGACTGACCGGGCAAAAACACTGGCAACGAGCCTGGCGTGACCCCGAGCCAAAGCAGGAATATGACGCTATTATCATCGGTGGCGGCGGTCATGGTCTGGCCACGGCATATTATCTTGCCAAATTGCATGGAATGTCCAGGATCGCAGTCTGTGAAAAAGGCTATCTCGGTGGTGGAAATGTAGGAAGAAATACCACTATCGTCCGTTCAAATTACATGCTCGAAGATAACGCCCATTTCTATGAACATGGCATGAAATTGTGGGAAGAACTGTCACAGGATATTAATTTCAATGTCATGTTCTCACAGCGCGGTATTATCAATCTGGCACATTCAGATGCACAAATGGATGCTTTTGCCCGAAGGGGTAATGCCATGCGTCTGAATGGTATTGATGCGGAACTGCTGACGCGTGATCAGGTGAAAGAGCATTTGCCGATGCTGGATTATTCCGGCAAGGCAAGGTTTCCTGTCTATGGCGGCCTGCAGCAGCCCCGTGGCGGCACAGCGCGTCACGATGCTGTTGCCTGGGGCTACGCACGCGCTGCCGACATGCTCGGGGTGGACATTCTGCAAAACTGCGAAGTAACCGGTTTTGATATCCATGACGGCAAGGTCCAGGGCATACAGACCACTCGTGGTGCCATAAAGTCCGGAAAGGTTGGCATTGCTGTGGCAGGTAATACTTCCAGGGTGTGCGCTTTGGCCGGTCTGAATCGGTTACCCATTGAAAGCCATAAACTCCAGGCCATGGTCTCCGAGCCGTTGAAACCGTTTATCGATACGGTTTGCACCTTCGGCGCCGGTCATTTTTACGTCAGTCAGTCTGACAAGGGTGGCCTGGTTTTTGGCGGTGATCTGGATGGTTACAATTCCTACGCACAACGTGGAAATCTGCCGATGGTTGCCCATGTATTGCAATGTGGTATGGCGCTGATGCCGGCTATAGGTCGTATTCGATTACTGCGTCATTGGGCTGGTGTCATGGATATGTCCATGGATGGCAGTCCAATCATCAGCACGACGCCAGTCAAGGGCCTTTATCTTAATGGCGGCTGGTGTTACGGGGGATTCAAGGCTACACCGGCTTCCGGCTGGTGTTTTGCCCATACCGTGGCCCAGGACAGACCTCACAGGCTGAACGAAGCCTTCACCCTGGACCGTTTTGAACGCGGTTACCTGATTGATGAAAAGGGTGTAGGTCCGATACCTGCCCTGCACTAGGACAATGGAGAAAGATTATGATCCGGATTAACTGTCCCTGGTGTGGTGAACGCAATATGGTTGAATTCACCTATGGCGGTGATGCCAATAACGTTTACCCGGGGCTTTCAGAAGAGACGAGTGAAAAACAGTATTTTGAATACACCTATCTGCGTGATAATCCATGTGGCCCTCATCTCGAGTACTGGCATCACGTCAACGGTTGCCGGCAATGGATAAAGGTGAAACGGGATACTCTTACTCATGAAGTAATTGCAACGGTACCGGCTGACAAGCCTGTTGGAGAGAAAGAATAATGGCGACCCAGTCTAACCGGCTGCCCGGCGGCGGTGAAATTGATCGCGGCAAGCCGCTTACATTCCGTTTTGATGATAAAACCTATACAGGTTTTCAGGGTGATACCCTTGCTTCCGCCTTGCTGGCCAATAATGTAAAACTTGTTGGCCGCAGTTTTAAATACCATCGTCCCCGGGGTGTTTTTTCCGCCGGGCCAGAGGAACCCAACGCCCTGGTGCATTTGCGCAGTGGAGACAGGCAGGAGCCGAATACCCGCGCTACCATGATTGAACTTTATGACGGGCTGATTGCGGAAAGTCAGAATCGCGGCAAAAGCCTGAGAAATGATCCGCAACGAATCAATAATCTGTTCAAGGCATTTCTCCCCGCCGGCTTTTATTACAAGACGTTTATGGGACCGTTTCGTAATACCAGGCTGTGGATGTTCATTGAAGGATTTATTCGCAAATCTGCCGGCATGGGTGCGGCTTCAGGGCTGCCTGACCCGGACCATTATGACCAGATGAGCCGTCATTGTGAGATTCTGGTTATTGGCGGAGGACCGGCGGGTCTTATGGCTGCAAAATCGGCCGCTGCAAACGGTGCCAGAGTCATTCTGGTGGATGACCGCGCTGATCCGGGCGGACAACTCCGTTATGAACAATATGAAATTGATGGAAAAAAAGGTCTGGACTGGATAAATGAAACAGTGGCAGGACTGGAAGCAATGGACAATGTATTCATTCTCAGACGAACTACCGCATTTGGTTATTATGACCATAATTTTATCGGTTGTGTCGAACGTGTCTGTGATCATTTGCCGGAGCCCGAGGGTAACAAACCACGACAGAGAGTATGGAATCTGCAGGCCGGACATGTAGTTTTAGCCACCGGATCCCACGAACAACCAATGGTGTTCGGTAATAATGATCTGCCGGGTATAATGCTGGCTGGTGCCGTAAGAACCTATGTTAACCAATATGGAGTAGTCCCCGGGAAACGTGCTGTTGTTTTTACATCGTGTGACGATGCATACCGTACAGCGATTGCCCTTCACGATGCAGGCACTACCGTTGTTGCCTTGGTCGATACGCGAAAGCTGGATTCGTCATATGCTCAACAGCTGCTGGATCGTAAAATCAGGATTATCAATGACTCGGCAATTGTCAGTGCACAGGGCAATGCAGACGGCGTGACATCGGTAGAGGTTCATTCTCTATCCGGTGGCGGAGCGCAACGACTGGATTGTGACCTTGTCGCGATGTCCAACGGATGGGCTCCGGCACTGCATTTGTTCAGCCAGTCTGGCGGAAAAACTGCATGGGATGCGGATCGCAATATCTTCGTGCCCGGTGATTCAAAACAGGCTGAGTGTTCGGTTGGTGCCGCCAACGGCAATTTCAGTCTAAAGACCTGCCTGGAAGAGGGTTCCGCAGCCGGGGCAATGGCTGCTTCAAGTACAGGCTTCAATACCGCTGTCCAGGCAGTTCCCGCTGTCAGCGAGATCCATGAATCGGCATATGAACCATTATGGGAGTGTCCGGATCCGGCAAAAGGCCATCCGAAAAAATTTGTTGACCACCAGGACGATGTGGCTGTCAGTGATATCCAGCTTGCTTATCGTGAAGGCTATATTTCTGTAGAACACCTGAAGCGCTATACGACGCTTGGGATGGGAACGGACCAGGGCAAGACTTCCAACGTTCCCGGGCTCGCTATCATGGCAGAAGCTCGGGGTTGCAGTATTCCTGAAGCCGGGCATACAACTTTCCGGCCGCCGTACACTCCGGTCTCAATGGGAGCACTTGGTGGTGCCGAAACCGGTGAACATTATATGCCGATTCGACGCACTGCTATCGATTCATGGCATGAAGAGCAGGGCTGTAAATGGATTGATGCAGGAATCTGGCGGCGTCCCCGTTACTATCCACAGTCCGGTGAAACAATCCGTGACGCCTTTATCCGTGAAACGGGAATGACACGCGGTTCGGTCGGCATGTGTGATGTGACTACCCTCGGCAAGATCGATCTGCAGGGCCCGGATACCGCCGAATTTCTTGAAAGGATCTATATAAACCACTGGATGAAATTGCCGGTGGGCAAGGCACGATACGGTATGATGCTACGTGAGGACGGCATCGCCTACGACGATGGTGTTACATCGAGAATGTCAGAAAATCATTTTGTGATGACAACAACCACCGCAAATGCCGTAAAGGTCATGGCCAACCTGGAATTCTACCTGCAGGTAATCTGGCCGGAGCTGCGAGTGCAGGTCACCAGCGTGACTGAACAATGGTCAGCCATCGCCGTGGCCGGGCCCAATTCGCGTAAGGTGATACAAAAAATTGTCGACATTGATGTCTCCAATGAGGCTTTTCCGTTTATGGGCGCATCCGGATGCGTGGCTGCAGGGATCCCCGGCTGCCGGTTATTCAGGATTTCTTTCTCCGGGGAACTGGCGTTTGAGATCAACGTGCCATGTGATTACGCGCGGTATGTCTGTGAAAAAATATATGAGGCCGGCCGGGAGTTCGACATTGTACCTTATGGAACGGAAACACTGGGTAACATGCGTATCGAAAAAGGTCATGTAGCAGGTCCGGAACTGGATGGCCGTACTACTGCCGATGATCTCGGTCTGGGCATGATGATGTCAAAGAAAAAGGAATTTGTCGGAAAACGACTGGCGTACCGGGATTCAATGACTGGAGAAAATCGCAAGAAATTTGTCGGTTTTGTTCCCGCAGACGGCAAAACTCCCCTGAAGGCAGGTGCGCAGATTGTAGTAAATGAAAATGCTGCACCGCCGGTCGAGATGATTGGTCATGTCACATCAACGGGTTATTGTGTGGAGCATGATCACCCGATTGGACTGGGCTTGATAAGGGGAGGACTGGATGCATGGAAGGACAGGGTGGTATATATGAGTTACCCGTTGAGAAACATAATTGTACCGATGAAGGTTGTATCACCGGTATTTGTTGACCCGGAAGGAGAGCGTTTACATGGCTGATCCAGCAGTTAAGCGGCGTTCAGCGCTGTTTGAAATATACCGGACCGGAGAATTCGGCGACCTTGTAAAAGGTAAAGCGGGAGTCAGTATCTGTGAACGTCATGCCCTGAGCATAATCCAGGTCGCAGCCTGGAAAGATCAGACTGATGCTGTCATTGCGACAATAGAAGTGGCCGCGGGAATAAAGCCGTCAGCAGAACCTTGTAGTGCCATATCATCAGAAGATATCAGCGCTATCTGGCTGGGTCCTGCGAGATGGTTGATCGTGGAAAAGGAAACGCGTGATTTGCATGCTGTTATCGGGGCTGATGTGACAGCCGATATGGCGGCCATTACCGATCAGAGTCATAGTCGTTGTGTACTCCGGTTGTCCGGACCACAGTCCCGCAATGTGTTACGCAAGGGAACAACTCTGGATATGGACCCCGGTCACTTTGCTCCGGGAGATGCACGAACCACCAGCCTGTTTCACATGAATGCCCTGATCCACTGCCTTGATGAGGAAACGTTCGATATCTATGTCGCCCGGTCCTTCGGACAGAGCTTTTACGAAGTAATCATACATGCTGCAGCAGAATACGGCTATCAGGTTGCCGACCGGATCTGAATCCACCGTTGTCCCGGATGTAATATAATTCTGTTATCTTCAAGAAGCCGTTGAACCGGCAGGCTTCCGGATATCTTTATGGTTTTGAAGCCGATATTGCAGATTAGCGAACGCCGGAAAGCGCGGAATGTGTTATGCAGTTTCCGGTCTGTTCCGGAGTAAATACTCGGCTATATCGTCCCGATTAAGAGGGGGTACGACGGCTTTTCCCTTTATATAATCAAACTCGAGTTTTTGTACAAGATCCAGTTCATCTTTCGTATTGATATCATTCAGAATAACTTTCTTGTTCAGAGCATGGATAAAATCAATTCTGGCCTTTGTATGAAGCAAGCTTTCGGTATCGGCAGGTTTTTCAAGAACTACAGTATCCGCGGCGATTGAAAACAAATCACTGCCCGGAATAATTCCACTGTTATCCATCGCTATAACAAGCTCAAGTCCCTGTTCCTTCAGTTTACCTATGGAGGCAATATCGTCCGCTTCCAGTAACGGGACAAAAGACGCATCGAACCTGATCATTAACCTGAATTTATCCAGAGTTGCCTTCTCCAGTATGTCTTTCATATAACTTACGAGTTCCGGAGAAAAAATCCGGTGACCACAAAGATGAACGATAATTTGCAGTTGCCTGTTAAAATCCTCATCTTTTGACCAGGTATCAATTTGTTTGAGAGTGCGGGACAATATCCATTTATTCAATGATGTTATCAGTTCGATATTTGTTTCAATCGGAGAGAATGCAGATGCAGGTATCTTGCCTCTTCGTGGATGTTTCCAGTACAGTTGAGTTTCCATACCAATAACGGTTGCATCCTTTATGGCTATTACCGGTTGGTAACAACCCAGAAATTCATCATTATCCAGGGCGTACAGCACCTCATTTTCCATTCTGTCGAGAGCAAACATTTTGGCGTTGAGTTCTTCGTTAAATATTTCATAACGTGATCCTCCCAGGGATTTTGCATGGCTCAGTGCTGAATAGGCCTGTTCGATAACGTTTTTTCTCTCAATCGCCGGCTCGTCTATCAACGTTACGCCGATGCTGAACGTAAGATAAGTCTGTATGTTATTGATAACCACCGGTTCAAGCATGTTTTTCTGGATAGTCTTGATGATTGATGTAACATCATTTATGGACTCAACATGTTCGAGCAGGAAAGCGAATTCCCCGGTATCGTACATACATAGTGAATCATAGGGATTTATGGCCTGTTTGAAAATACTGCTGACAGCAATATTCAGTTTGTCTATCCTGTCTGCAGGATACCTTTCCTGTAACTTGCTGTATTTATCGAGGCTCAGTATCATAAACGCGAATTTATAACTTTTTATGGTTTTTGTTTTGTTTACCGCGAGGTCCAGCCGGTCTATGAAAAGTATTTTTTGCGGGAGCCGTGATATTGTCTTGTAAAGATGACTTTCGTTTTTTTCAATTTTGTTTCTTTTATAATCTGTAATATCTACTATCAGTCCTTCGATACTTAACAACTCACCGGTAGTTGAGAAATTGCCTTTACCTCTCTCCCATACCCATTTTTCGGTACCAGTACTGGTTCTGATGCGATAATTGATATCATAATAACGTTTTTCAGCCAGTGCTGACTGTACATTATTCCAGACAAGATCCTGGTCATTAGGGTTAATCAGGCTGCCAAAGGTTACAGTCTTGTTTTCCAGATCCTTGGGTTTATAACCGGTTAACTCCAGACATCCATCACTTACAAATTCCATTGTCCATTCACGGTCATTACGGCCGCGGTAGACAAGTCCACACAGGTTATTTATGAGTTCATAGAGGGTGCGGAAATTGGCCTGATGTAAACCGTATTCGCGAACCCGGTCTGTTATATTGGAGAGAACACCAACAATATACAGATTATTGTCATTATAGTTAACAAAACTGTTTGCACGCAGGTTTACCCAGCAAAGATCATCGGTTTTGGTCAACATCCGCAGCCTGACTGAGGACGAATCCTTGTTATTATTCAATATATTATTGAAAAATTGTGCACACTGTTCCCTGTCATATGGATGAACATATTGTATATAGTCCGAACCCAGCGATTCACCAATGGAAAAGCCGCACAGTTTTTCCCATTCAGTATTGATATAAACCAGTTCTCCTGAACTGTTAATCTCGAAGACAGTCTGACTCAATCCATTAATGAGTGCGACAATATCGCTATCCCTGTCAGCGGATGTTTTCTGCGGTTTACCGTTTTCCGTACTCTTGCCGATCAGCTTGAGTTTATTGATTTGAGCTTTCATGTGTTCTGGTCTGTAAATCCATGTTCAATTGCCCATAATGCTGCTTCCAGTCGTGATTTCAGATTCAGTTTTCTCAACAGGTTCTTTACATGAACCTTTACTGTCCCTTCAGTGATTCCAAGCTCCCTGGCAATCAACTTGTTACTCATACCCCGGAGAATAAGTTTGATAATTTCAGTTTCACGTTCCGACAGAATATTCTGGTCGTTTGGTACCCAGCGCTTCGTATCACGCAGGGTGTTTGTGACGAGCCTGGTCAGGCTTTCATCCACAACAATTTCGCCTTTCAGGGAACTTCTCAGTTTATCGATTATCATCTCCGGTTCTGTATCCTTGAGCAGATAACCATCCGCACCTGAACGAAGGGCAGTTAACAGGTTTTCCTCTGTATCCGACACGGTAAGTATTATATTGAATGACTGAAGTTCGGTATTTCTAATAGCTTTCACAACATTAATACCGCCCATACCCTTCATATTAAGGTCGGTCAGAACAATATCCGGGTTTAATTCAACTGCCATGCCGACACCTTCTTCACCTGACGCGGCCTCGCCAATTACCTCGAAATCAGGCTGACTGTTCAGAAGTTCAATGACACCTTTTCGAAACAATGGATGGTCATCAATGATCAGTACAGTATTGATCTTTTTATCATTCATGCAATATTGCCCTGTTTCTGTACAACTTCCGATGTATCAATATCGGCGTGTTTTTCAGTCTGAAATCTGACAATCAAACATGTTCCGCCACCGGATCTTTCAGATAAATTTATACTGCCACCAATGGAGTGTGCTCTCTCCTGCATCAATATAATACCAAAGTGCTGTTCCTGGTCAGATATGTTGATTAATCCTACACCGTCGTCCTCTATCGAGGCTTTTACCTGGCCATGATTGTAGTGAATGGAAATCAAGGCAAGCCTGGCGCGGGAATGTCTGACAATATTGGAAAGTGATTCCCTGATAATATGCAATAACTGGGTTTCCTCGCCGACCGTCAGTACTCCGGATGGCAAACGGTTATCGATATCAAAAGCGATACTGCTGCGTTTGGCAAATTCACCGACTGAATCCATGAGTGCCTGGGAAAAATCCTTGCCTCCCATGGTCAGTCTGAAGGTACTGATCAGTTCTCGTAAATGACGATAGGCGATATTAAGGTTGATACGGATATCCTGCATGATTGCATCAATTTCGATTGAATTACTGTGTTCCTGCATTTCGCTGGCTGTAAGTATCTTTTGCAGGCGGCTGGTCTGTATTTTCAGATAGGACAGGGACTGTGCCAGCGAATCATGCAATTCCCTTGCGATAACCGCACGTTCCTCGTACTGGGCATGACGAAGTTTCAGCCGGGCAAATCTTACACTGGATACAATATTCGTAAGTCGCTCTATATGGTCGCTGAATATATTATTCAGGGAATCCGGTAAACTATGGTTTGCCGGGCATTTCAGTACCAGGATTGAAAAATCATCAGAAGCGTGACAAAGACGTGTAAAGTAATACTTTACCGGCACTTCTCCGGGCATTTCAATCGATTCCATCATATTAGTATCACTTTCGATCATTCCGGTATTCGGTAATTTATTGTCAACTACGATTGTTTGCCAACCGGTGTCATCCGGATCAGTAGATGTCCATAGAGATAACTCTGATGACGGATCCGTAGCCACGAAGATAGCACTTGACAGCGCGCCACTCAGTTTTTCAATATCATTTAACAGTAAAACAAAAGGTTTCGTGGACTCGGGTTGTTTGACGAGTTGGGTCAGTGCTTCAAGCGCCAGTTGTTCCCTGGCGGTATTGTCGGACTGGTAATCGATTATTGTGTTAGTGCTGATATCAGCTGACCCTGCGCCATTATGCGCAGGCTTTGCTGTACGTGGTTTTTCATGGCTGCCATCCTGTACTGTTTTAACCCGTTTTATTATTTTCGGGGACCTGTACAGGAGCAGTACCAGGGCAAAGGAAAGAATGATTGAAAGCAGGCCGATGCCGATAATCAGTATTGAAGTGAACGACCTGTGTGCAGATATCATGGTGCCGATTTGTTCAATATCCGATCGATTTTCCCTTAAAATATTGAGTAGATGGGTTTGTTCTGCCGGGCTGAACCGACGAATGCTGTCTCTTGCCAGCCATTGCAGACGTGGATAAATGGCAGAGTGCCAGACGGATTCAAATTCCTCGAACCGGGTGAGTGTTTGATCGGATACCGTGTATTTGCCCGTACCACCACTTGTCATTAAAGCATTGATGTTCTCCTCGAGTGAGCCAAGAGTATCGACCAGCATGGAATCAGTTAACGGATCTTGTAGATGGCGCAGTTTGACTATCAGAATGACGGCGTCGATATCCGCACCGACTGAATAAATATTCTGCAGCCTGGACTGGTATACAGCCTCTGAATGGACTAACCACCAACCAGCGGCCCCGATTGCGGTGACAAGTATGGGAATAACAAGCAATAGCCGGTTTAATTTCATAGGTATCAGTGAACCATATGGTGCAGCTATCGCTGCAGATTATTGATTCTGTAGAAAAAATCACTAAAAAACAACTTCGGGCCCTGTAATTATAATGCACGCTGGAAGCATCCTGCCATATATCGATACCGGGAGGTCCTGGTTCCTTCAAGGATCGTCTCTTGACATTACATCCGTAGTGCTGCTTTATTAAGATTATTAACGTTACTGGTATCTATTACTAAAGTGATACCACACACAGGTTATTGACTCTAAAGAAAATTCAGCTGAGTATTCCATAGACTACAATCGGTATATCTTCAGTACAACTGGAGAAGTAAAGGGGAATAGCCGGTCGAAGTAATTGTGTCGGTGACTGAAGAGCACTTCACTAATATCCGGGATACCGACAAGTACAGGGTTGGCCTGGATTTTCTCAATGAACTCAATAATATACATCATTATTGTGTTACTTCAGATGAATGATGTATCATATTGATTCTGCGTGTAATTTTAAGGGCGTTTCATTCGAATAGACGAAGCATGGGAGATTAATGATGAAGAATTTTAAAGCGATGTGTCTGACCGGCTTACTGGCGGTTGGCTATATGGGGAATGCAGTGGCTGAGGAGGATGGTGGTCCATTCGCCACGGAGAATTTTTCAGCTACACTGACATTTACATCTGATTACGTGTTCAGGGGCATTTCCTTCAGTGATTCCCTGCCTGCGCTGCAGGGCAGTTTCGACTGGGGTTATGGCAACTGGTTCGCCGGCTGGTGGTCATCCAGCCTCGCTGATACCGATGGCAGTGGCTATGAACTGGAAAGCGATTTTTACGCCGGTTATGCCAATTCATTTGCCGGTTTCGACTGGTGGGTAATGCCGATTTACTATCATTTCTGGGGTTTTGACGATGATGATTTCGCTCTGGCAACCGGAACCCCGACAGCGGATCTTGACGAGGACGTGTTTGAAGTCTGGGTTGACGTTACCCGCTCATTTGCAGATGCGCCGTTAAGCCCGTCTTTCCATGTTCTCTATGCATACACTCCGGATTACTTCTTTGAAAGCGGGGACGGGCATTACATCAAGGGTGATATTACCCTCAGCCTGCCTGCCGGATTCAGCCTGAATGCCGGCTACGGTGTGCAAACTGTTGACGGTGGAGATTATGGTGATCCATCAGTTTTCGGTACCGGAGGCTGGACCTACGATCACTGGGAAGTCGGCCTGTCAAGGGATTTCCTCGGTTTCGGTCTGGACCTTCGTTATCATGACACCAGTGATGACAAATTCTCCGATGATCTGGTTACGGACTTCCTGGTTACACCCGAAAACAGTGATGACAGGCTTGTATTTACCATCTCGCGCAGTTTCTAGTTTGATGAATGGTTTTACAGTTTGAAAAAACGGCCCTGAAGGGCCGTTTTTTTTTGCCCGGTATATACTCTACGGATTTCCGGGTACCGGGATCCTGTGTCGGGAAGTGGCGACTGCATTTGCATCAAACTTGTAATCGTTTATCTTTTATCCATGTATGGTAATTTTGTTATCGATGCTAAATGCACAAATCCAGTAATTGCGTGAAATGCATGTATCATCAAGATTAACCATGATAGGCGTTGTATATAACTGTATGCCCTCCGGAAAAAATCACAGTATCCAGGCCTAGTCTGCCGGGCGCGACCATGCATCACGAAATCCGCAAGCCGTACATATTTCCCGCAAGAAAAAATCCTTCAGTTTTCCTGCTTGCCCTTATTTCAGTATTAACCGGCTGTATCGTCGCACTCATAATCCTGCCATACGAATTCCAGTTGAATCAGGACGCTGATACGTTCGTGGAAATGGTTATGCAGGTTCTCAGACTGTTTCTGATCCCTCTTGTTGCAGTACTTATGTATTTTTTTCTGAAAGAAAAATACAGGGTACGGCAGATTCATATCAATGCGGATCGCCTGGAAACACTGCTGAAAAATCTGCCCGGTATGGCTTATCGTTGTTTCAACCGGAAGAACTGGCCAATGGATTTCGTCAGTGAAGGATGCAAGGCATTATGCGGATATGACCGCAGCGAGCTGGAAGAACAGCGGGTATTGTGGGGCAGTTTTACACATCCGGATGAAATAGAGCCGGTTGAGCGAAGTATTCTGGAGGCAGTGGCGAATGATGAGCCATTCGAGGTTGAATACCGGATTATTACGCGGGATGGTGACATCAAATGGGTCTGGGAGCGTGGCTGCGCAGTCGGAGTTATGAATGGTGAGACCATCCTTGAGGGATTGATCACTGATATTAACGATCGCAAGCTGGCTGAACAGGCATTGATGCAGGCGGAATCCTATGCCAAGGCTGTCGTGGATGCTGCAGTCGAGGCCGTGATCACTACCGATGACAGGGGTTACATCGAGACATCCAACAGGGCGGCACAAAAGATGTTCGATTACAGCGGGGATATGCTGACAGGCCGAAACATACTGGTGCTGTTACCCGAAACCTATCATGAGGATTACGAGGAATTCGTTACGCATTACCTGAGCACCAATGAATCACAAATGGTCGGTATGGGTCATGAATTTACGGGTAAACGTCGCGATAATTCCGAATTCCCGATTCATTTGTCGATAAGCAAGGTCCAGTATGAAAGTGAATGTAAAAAATATGTTTTTCTGGTTCGCGACCTTTCCGCCCAGCGAGCCGCTGAAAAGGAGGTCAGGGAACAACGTGAGCAACTGGCCCATGTAGATCGTTTGAATACACTGGGTGAGATGGCATCAGTCATTGCCCATGAAATAAACCAGCCACTGACGGCAATTTCGATGTATGCCCAGTCCAGCCTGCATCTACTTGACAATGACAGGATATCAGGTCCGCAAAAACTCAGGGATGCCCTGGAAAAACTTATTGTTCAGGCACGCCGTGCCGGTTCGGTCATCGAACGGGTGCAACAAATGTCGAGACAGCAGTCCTGCCATAGCGAGAAGGTAGACTGCAATGCATTGATAAAGGATGTACATAAACTGGCGGAAGTGGAAGCGCATATCCGTGATATTGTTATCACCCTGAAACTGTCCCGCCTGTTGCCGACAATTGAGTGTGATCCTGTACAGATTCAGCAGGTCATACTGAATCTTCTGAGAAACGGTATGGAGTCAATGAAAAAAGCCGGATTCAGGAACGGCAACCGCATTATATTACGTACAAGTCGTACAGCGACCGGTGTCAAGATTTCGGTAATTGACAGCGGCAACGGTATTAATGACAAGACCATGGAGCAGATATACAAACCTTTTTCGACGACGAAGGACACCGGCATGGGCATGGGTTTGTCGATTAGCCGCTCCATAATAAGGGCGCACGGCGGACAACTGGAATATATCAATAATTCGAATAATTGTGGTGTAACCTTTTATTTTACCCTTCCTTTCAGGCAGCAAATCAGTAACGGATCATGAGCAACAGTGAGCAGAAAGTATTCATCATTGATGATGACGATGCGGTCAGGGATTCAATGAGTATGTTACTGGAAACCATGGGCCTGCCACACCAGTGTTATATATCAGCGGATGATTTTCTGGATAACTATGACGGCAACCAGAGAGGCTGCCTGGTCCTGGATATCCGTATGTCCGGCATAAATGGCCTTGAACTCCAGCAGCGTCTGAAAGATATGAATGCATTTTTACCAATTATATTTATTACCGGCCATGGTGATGTGCCTATGGCCGTGGAAGCCATGCGCCAGGGCGCGATGGATTTTCTGCGTAAACCGATTCGTGAACAGGATTTACTGGAACGGATACAGGAAGCGCTTGACTACGAAAAAGGAATACGCGACGAACTCCGTGAACGTGAGGAAAGCAAGAGGAAACTGTTGACATTGACAACCCGGGAGCGTGATATTTTTGAACGTGTCGCGGATGGCCATGCGAACAAGGTGATAGCTCTTGAGCTCGGAATTTCAGAAAGAACTGTCGAGGTGCATCGTTCCCAGGTTATGAGAAAGCTCGAAGTGCGATCACTGGCACAACTGGTCAGGATAAGACTTGAAATGAAAAATGCCATTGATTAACAACAGGTTAGCGTATAAATAGAGGTATATAGAAAGTGATATACAGGTAGTGGTATTCAGTAATAAGTAAGTGTAACCCCCTATACTCTCCATCCGGTGCTGATGCGATACTTGGTGCATATACGCGACCTTGTGTCGGCCGTATTAATACTTATTTCCTGCTTTTGAATTCGAGATGCTGTTTGATTTACGGTATTCGAAGAGCTGAAAACGTAAAACATTATATATCCCAAGGGGGCAACGATGGCACGTGATCCTAAGTATGACATCCTTTTTGAACCGATTAAAATCGGGCCTAAAACGCTGAGAAACAGATTCTATCAGGTACCACACTGTATAGGTGCGGGTTCTGACAAGCCGGGTTTTCAGGCAGCACATCGTTCAATAAAAGCGGAAGGCGGCTGGGGCGGCATTAATACTGAATATTGTTCAATTCATCCTGAATCAGATGATACCCATCGTGTCTCGGCACGTATCTGGGATGATGGTGATATTCGTAATCTCAGCGCAATGACGGAACACATACACAAGCATGGATCCCTTGCGGGTGTTGAAATGTGGTACGGCGCATCACATGCTCCCTGCATGGAAAGCCGCTGTACCCCGCGTGGCCCCAGTCAGTATGCATCAGAGTTCGAGATGCAGACGTACTGCCACGAGATGGATCAGGATGATATTAACGAGGTTCAGCAGTTTTATGTCGAGGCCGCCAAGCGGTCGCGTGATGCCGGTTTCGATATTATTTATGTATACGGCGGCCACTCCTACCTGCCGCTGCAGTTTTTGTCGCCGTACTATAACAAGCGTACCGATAAATACGGTGGTTCCATCGAAAACCGGGCCCGTTTCTGGGTCGAAACACTGGAGAAGGTAAAAAATGCGGTCGGTGACGATTGTGCAATCGCAACACGGTTCGCCTGTGACACGCTCTATGGCGAAGACAGCATCGAAATAGAAAGGGACGGGCTGAAATTCGTGGAACTCGCTGACCCGTTTATTGATCTCTGGGACGTCAATATCGGTGACATAGCTGAATGGGGTGAAGATGCCGGTCCATCACGATTCTACCAGCAGGGTCACCAGTTGACCTGGCAGAAATTCGTCAAGACCGTATCTAAAAAACCCGTACTCGGGGTAGGGCGGTTTACCGACCCTGAGAAAATGACCGAGGTGATTCGCTCCGGTCAACTGGATATCATCGGTGCAGCCAGGCCTTCTATTTCCGATCCCTTCCTGCCCAACAAGATCGACGAAGGTCGGGTTGACGATGTTCGTGTGTGCATCGGCTGTAATGTCTGTATATCACGCTGGGAGATTGGTGGACCTCCATTCATCTGTACCCAGAATGCAACAGCAGGTGAGGAATACCGGCGTGGATGGCATCCGGAGAAATTTCCCAAGGCAGGGTCTGAAGATTCAATTCTGGTCGTTGGCGCCGGTCCTTCCGGTGGAGAATGCGCCCGGGTGCTCATGGAGCGTGGCTACACGGTACACCTGGTTGACCAGGCTGAGAAGATAGGCGGCTATGTCAATGATGTTGCAACCCTGCCCGGTCTCGGTGAATGGAGTTATCATCGTGACTATCGGGAAACCCAGCTTGAGAAACTTGTCAAGAAAAACAAGAACTCGCAGATTGCATTGAGTGCGAAGCCTTTGACTGTTGATGACTGTCTGGAATACGGCGCGGACAAGGTTGTGATCGCCACAGGATCGTCATGGAATACCGATGGCACCAATGCGGCTACCCACGACCCGATCCCGGGCATTGATGCGAGCTTGCCGACTCATGTCACACCGGAACAGATCTTTGCAGGCAAGAAGGAGATCGGCAAAAATGTTGTGATTCTGAATTACGACCCTTACTACATGGCACCGAGTCTGGCCGAGAAGCTGGCAGGAGACGGGCATGACGTTACGGTTGTATCCGCCGCACCTTTCGGCCATTACATGCATTTCACTCTTGAAGCACCAAATATGCATCGCCGCATGCATGAAATGCATGTCAATATCCTGGGCGATACCGCTGCCAGCCGGGCAGAGGCTAACAGGCTCGAAATCTACGATGTCTACGGTGATGGTTCAGTACGGGAATATCGTGGTCCGGGCAAGCTGCCGCGAAACGAAAACAAAACCCATCGCTGGATCGAGTTTGACACCCTGGTACTGGTAACAGGCCGCCATTCCAATGACGAGCTGTATCGCGGTCTGAAAGCCCGTAAGGACGAGTGGAAGGATAACGGAATCAAGGATGTTTATGTTATCGGTGACGCCTGGGCGCCGAAGTTGATTGCCGATGCGACGTTCGAGGGTCACAGGCTGGCACGGGAAATCGAGGAGAAACGCGCCCAGTATCCGAAACCTTACCGCCGCGAAGTTGCGACATGGGGGGCACCGCATATGCCGGGTGGTGAATACGAGATTGAATATCAGAACTGATATTCATTGCCGAGGGCGGCTCCGGCCGCCCTTTTTTTTCAGGCAGTGCGCAACACGCGGTAACCGGCTGAATATCCCGGGTGCCAATTACTGAACGGAGAACAATCATGAAATTCGTATCTGGTGATTTCCGTATAACTCTTTATGAGTATTTACAAGATGATATTTCATCTGCCTGCGGGCTGATAGATAATTTGCCTGTCTTTTAACCGCATACAGAAACAGACGCATCAGATAACCGATCATATATAGCGGACATGATAAACCAGGCTCATGACTCCCAGGACATCACGCGAATCCTGTTTCAGGAATTTCCCACGTGGATGTCTGTTTCGTTTTATATTATCGGCTTTACCGCGATTTTTGTTTTTCTTTACGGATGTTATGTGCAAATCCGTAAATATCGTCATGGTGTTTCATTCCGAAAAACAGTCGCTGATATTACAGCGGGCATCAAAAGCATGATATCCGCGGTGCTCAGCCACCGGACATTGAGAAGACGCGATACAAGTGCAGGCATAGCCCATACGCATATATTTTATGGTTTTGCCCTGCTCTTTGCAGGTACCTCAATAATAACCCTTGAATATGACATCCTGTATCCACTGTTTGGATACAAGTTCTGGTATGGATCATTTTATCTCTGGTTTTCCCTGATTCTGGATCTGGCGGGCATCGCATTGATCGCCGGGTTGATTTACATGATGTACCGGCGTAAGTGGCTTGCGCTGCCCAAACTTGACTATACTAGGCCTGATCGCAAGCCGGGCGAACCGGACTACGACCGAATGAAATATCGGCGTGAAGACTGGATATTTCTATGGACACTTATTCTGATCGCCGTTACCGGTTTTTTACTCGAAGCGGTGCGTCTGGTCTGGTTGCAGAATGATTCAACGGTGTGGGATTATCGCTGGTGGTCACCGGTAGGTACAGGTATCGCTTATTTTTTCAAGGCACTTGGAATGAACCCCGAAGCGGCTGCTGACAGTCGTATGATTTTATGGTGGTTTCACGGCATTCTTTCATTGACGTTCATTGCCTTCATTCCATGGACCAAGGTCAAGCATATTTTCACAGCAATGGGATCGCTGGCATTACGTGATCCCATGTCCGTCCAGCGCCTGCCGATGGCGGATATGGAGCAGGAGAAAATCGGCTATAAACATATAACGGATTTCAGCAACAAGTATTTATTGCACCTGGATGCCTGCACCAAATGCGGTCGCTGCCATGAAGCCTGCCCCGCAAACGCCACCGACTATCCACTGTCACCACGTGATTTTATATTAACCTTGCGCGAGCTTGCCAATGACAAACTGGAATCGAAATCACTTGCGGGCGAAGACGAACTGGTTGCATATGGCGATGAGGTAAACCAGGTAAGAATCGACACGCTGTGGGCATGCCGTACCTGTGCAGCATGTGTCGAGATCTGTCCGGTGGGCATAGAGCATGTGCCTATGATTGTTGAAATGCGAAGGTCGCTGATAGAAGAAGGTGAAATGGACCCGATGCTGCAAAATACACTGCAGGCGATACATAAAACCGGCAACTCCTTCGGAGATTCAAAACGCAAACGGCCGAACTGGACCAAAAAGCTGGACTTCAAGATCAAGAATGCCGGGAAAGAGCCCGTGGATGTACTATGGTTTGTGGGGGACTACGCATCATTCGATCCGAGGTATCAGAAAGTTTCGCAGGATTTTGCCCGGATACTTCACGAATGTAATGTCGACTTCGGAATATTGTATGAAGCCGAAATGACCGCGGGCAATGACGTCCGACGGGTTGGTGAAGAGGGTTTGTATCAGCATCTGGCCGAGTCCAATATAGCTACGCTGGAAAAATGTGAATTCAGGAAAATTGTTACTACTGACCCTCACTCCTATAACACCATAAGGAATGAATACCCCGGCTTTGGCGGTAAATATGAAATCCAGCATGCCAGCGCCATGATCAAACAAATGTTGGACGCGGGTGAGATTAGATTATCAGGGAAACTGGATTACAAGGTTACCTACCATGATCCCTGTCACCTGGGCCGTTATAACAAGGGTTTTGATCCACCACGTGACACGATCAGGAAACTGGGTGCGAATCTTGTGGAAATGGAACGGAATCGGGACAACTCCTTCTGTTGTGGCGCCGGTGGTGGCCGTATCTGGCATGCTGATCCGGTCGGACAGGAAAAGCCGTCCGAGAATCGGGTCAGGGAAGCCGGGAAGATAAAGGATCTCGATGTCATGGTGGTCAATTGTCCGAAGTGCATGACCATGATGGAGGATGCTGTCAAATCAACCGGCCATGAAAAGGACTTCGTAGTGAAGGAATTGATTGAACTGGTAGCGGAATGTATGGTTTTCAGTGATGATAAAAGTCATACCAGCGATGAGACTGCTGATACTGACTGACCCAAAGTGCTCCCGCAAACGCTTGATGATCTGGTGAACGGGGTTGTTGAACAATCAGACCCCTATGGTGCATTGGCTCTGCATCCTTATGTGGATGACAAAATCCGGGTAAAGCTTGAACAGCAGATGTTTGCAAGCCGGCGTCTGAAATACGTGTTCGCAAGCGCTCATTATACACCGGGCTCAGTGCTTGACAGGCTGTCGGTGGATGACGACAAGCAGTTACGCATCAGGATATTGAAGCATCCGAATACGGGCTCCGAAACCCTGGCCGGGATCTTTTCCGGAAAATGTACGGCCAGAATGAGAATTCTGATTGCCGGTCATGCAAATACACCCGGGAAAATACTTGAACAGATAAACTGGCGGGAATCGGATTCATTACGAAAGGCTTTATGCGGAAATGCGAATACGCCATTGAATGTGATCAGGGAAATTCTGGATATTTGTACGGTAACCGAAAAAAAAATGATTGCCGGAAATCCGAATCTTGATAAAGAGTTGCTGCAAATGTTATGGAATACCGGTGATGCATATGTGAAGGCTGAGGTAGCTTCTCATGGTGCATTCCCTGAAGAACTGGTTGACAGGGCCGTTGCCAGTGATGAGGTGATTGTCAGGCAAAAACTGGCAGAGAATCCTGCATTATCAACAAAGGTTTTGTATAGACTTCTGCTGGATAAATCGCCAAAGGTTCGTGCGGCAGTGGTCCGTAATCAGGAAATTTCCGTGGAACAGGAACATCGTCTTAGTGATGACCCTTCTGATTATGTACGTCGACATGAAGCCAGACGAGAAGGTCTGGCACGGGAAGTGATCAATAAACTTGCTGAAGACCGTGATGCGTGGGTCCGGCGCTGGACCGCGGGAAATCCGACTACTCCCGAAGATATATTGCAAAAGCTGGTGGAGGATGAAAATCTATACGTAAGACGTTCAGTCTCAAGAAATAAATCCTGCCCGGTTTATTTGCTGAAAATACTGGCACGCGATCCATCGCCATGGGTAAAAGCTGGTGTGGCATTGCGAGATGATTTGCCGGCTGAATTGCTGTTACAGTTGTCTGAAGAGGAAGATATTGATATCCAGTCGGCTATTGGCAGAAATCCGAATACACCCGTGCATATACTGAAACGCCTTGCTCTCAGTGATAATAAGGATATAAGACGTTCGGTGATTCTGAATACCGGCGTTACCGTGGAGGTACTTAATTTATTAGTAGAGGACCCTTACCCTCTTAACAGGATTATCCTGGCGAGTCGACAGTGCTGTGACAGACGGATCAGATGGCAGTTGGCAAACGATCCTGACCAGGAAGTAAGATTCAGTGCAGTTCGTGCTCTGGCCATGCAAATGGTTAATCAGACCAATTTGGAGTGTAGATAATGAAGATACTCGTTGCTATTAAACAGGTAGCCATACTCGATGATGAGTTCGAGATGCTCGATGACGGCAGAGATGTTGATCATGATTTTTGTGATTATGAAATCAATGAATGGGATGATTACTCGCTTGAGGAAGCCTTGCTGATCAAGGAAAGGTCAAATAGTGAAAGCGAGGTTGTAGTATTGACTGTTGGGCCCGAGCAATCGGAGGATGAGTTACGCAAGTGTCTCGCAAAAGGCGCTGACAGAGGTATACGGGTCTGGGATGATGCAATAGAAGGTTCCGACCAGGTCGCAATAGCCAGGATAATAGCCTGCGTAGTGGAAAAGGAAGCGCCGGATATGGTGTTTCTCGGTGTTCAGGCGTCAGATCACGCTTTTGCCCAGACCGGTATGACGGTTGCGGCCATGCTCGGCTGGCCACATGCCGCGGTCGTTTCCAGCCTTGATTATAACTCCGGTGATAATCATGCCACCCTGAAGCGTGAACTGGAGGCGGGACTGGAGGAGGAGATCGCGATCGATTGCCCTGCCGTGCTGAGTATACAGTTGGGAATCAACGAGCCTCGTTATGCCTCATTGCGTGGTATAAAACAGGCAGCGGCAAAACCTGTTGAGGATCTCTCCCATACAGACCTGGGTCTCAATGATAATGATGTTGGTGAAGCCGGCAGTGTTTCCCGTATTCGTAAAATGTATATTCCGGAAAGAGGACATGCGGAGCTTATAGAGGGTACGTCCGCCGAGCAGGCTAAACGACTGGCTGAAATAATCAAAGAATTCAGAGGAGTATAAATATGAGTGGCATACTGGTTATTGCCGAACACCGGCAAGGCGAAATTCGGCCTGCTACATTTGAACTTGTAACTGCGGCCACAGGGCTGAAGGAACAGAGTGATGGCACCGTTATGGTTGCTGTAATCGGTAAAGAGCCTGACAGGTATGTAGAGGATCTTGGTGTACGTGGTGTAGATGAAATTATTACTGTCCAGGTTGATCAGGATGAATTCCAGCCGGATATTTATGAAGCTTGTGTACGAGGCCTGATAGAAGATAAAAAACCCTCCCTTGTCCTGATTCCACATTCTGTGGATGCATGGGGTTACGCGCCTGCTCTTGGTGCCGGAGGTGAATACGGATTTTCTACCGATGTATTCGGTATACGATATGAAGACGGAGAACTTGTTGCAACAAGGGCCGCATACAAGGAAAAAGTATATATGGATGTCGATTTCCCGGGTAAGGAAACCATTGCTTTGACAGTTCGAGGGGGAGTCTTCAAACCGGAAGAGGAAAAAGCCGAGCCGACGGTATCGAGTTTCAATTGTCCGGAAGTCCAGGCAAGAAGTCAGCATAAACAATTCATCGAACCTGAAGATACAGGCGATATCGATATTACACAATCTGAATTTTTGCTTTCCATAGGTCGAGGTATCAGTGAAGAGAGTAATGTTGAGCAATTCGAGGAGCTGGCTGACGCCGTCGGTGCAACCCTGGGTTGCTCGCGGCCTATTGCAGACAGCGGCTGGTTGCCGAAATCACGACAGGTAGGACAGTCCGGTAAAACCGTAAGCAATTGTAAATTGTATATTGCAATGGGGATATCAGGCTCTGTTCAGCATCAGGCGGGAATGAAGCATGTAGAGAATATTATCGCTGTCAACACGGATCCCGAAGCCTCAATTTTCAGTATTGCAAAATACGGAATAGTTGCCGATATTTTCGATATAGCCGAGGAGCTGCCGGGACATTTTGAATAGATTATATGAAAATATCCGAGATCTGTAATTTCAGCTATTCATATTCATGAGCCGGTAAAAAAACTGTCATGGTTACCGGGTTGTCAGCAGATTCTGATACCGACATAAAATCATAATGCATCCGGCAAAATCCGGTGCCGGGAGCCGTCAATGCATGTCAAATTACCGGACATATCATCCATGCTTTCTGATTAGGTATATCCAAATAGATATATGCGCCTCACATTAACGAATTCATAATTAGCGTATTGATATGGTTGTATTTTGAACAGGAGTACTGAATTATGACAGCGGTACTGAAGATAGACTGTCAATATGTCAAGCAACTCATTGACGTACAGGCAGACGCAGACCAGAGACGCCTGCCGATACAGAAGGTCGGGATAAAGGATTTGACCTATCCGGTGATATTCACGGACAAAGAGGGCAGCCAGCAGACACGGGCAACCTGCAATCTGTATGTAAGCTTGTCTGCCGATCAGCGCGGCACGCATATGTCGCGGTTTATTTCCTTGATGAATGAAAACAACCAGGATCTCAGTGTTGATAATTTCCGGCAATTACCTGAAACAGTAGCAAAAATCCTGGATGCAGACAGCAGCAGGATTGAAATCGATTTTACCTATTTTAAATGGAAGAATGCGCCTGTCTCCGGTATCAGATCAGCCATGGATTACCATGTATATCTTGCCGGTGATTATGCGGACGGCAAAACGGATATTCAGGTCAAGGTTGAAGTGCCCGCCACCAGTTTATGTCCGTGTTCCAAAAAAATATCGGATTTTGGTGCTCATAATCAACGCTCGCTGATTACCATTACCGTTCAAAGCAGCCAGACCATGATGATCGAGGAAATAATCGAGATCGCTGAGAAAAATGCTTCGGCCGAGGTTTATGGACTGGTTAAAAGAGAGGATGAAAAATATCTGACCGAACACGCATATCAAAATCCGAAGTTTGTGGAAGATATGGTTCGCGATATAGCACTTTGCCTGCAGAATGATGAGAGAATTACCGGCTTTGTTGTAGAAACCGAAAATTTCGAATCGATACACAATCATTCTGCATACGCAATGATAGATCAGTTGAATTCGTCTCGCTGATGTCGCTGGTTCCTCAATTTGCCGAAAAAGTATCCGTTATCAGCCTGGATCTGGATGATACTCTCTGGGATAACGTTCCTGTACTGGAGTATGCGGAAAATACCCTGTATTTGTGGTTGCAAAAGGAATTACCAGTCATTGCTGAGAGGTATACAATTCAGGGGCTGAAAAAACATCGAAAAAAACTGGCTGCCGAAATGCCGGAAATCAGCCACGATATGACCAGGTTGCGCCATGAATCACTGACAATAATTTGTCAGGAGTCCGGATACGAAAAAGCCTGTGCCACCTGTGCAATGAATGTTTTTCTACGGGCGAGAAATAATGTTGTTTTATACGATGATGTCATCCCTTTTCTGCAACAGGTCAGTGGAAAATACCATCTCGTGGCAATGAGTAATGGCAATGCCGATGTCAACAGTATTGGCATCGGTCATTATTTCGATATGGTTATATCACCCGCTGATGCGGGTACTTCAAAACCGGACCCGGTAATGTTTTATGGCATATTCAGAAAATACAGTATCGGTTCGGATGCTGTCATGCACATCGGTGATGAACCCGAAACGGATGTTCTCGGTGCTTCCGGAACGGGTGTATACAGTGTCTGGCTGAACAGGAATAACAGGACTTATCCGCAACATTTACCCAGGCCTGATACGGAAATAAATTCACTATCGCAACTCATAAACGCAAGGCAAGGATTCCGTGAAGCTGCGATATGATGCATTGTGCTATTGTGTACCCTGAGAACCTGTTATGCCGGTATTCCTGAAGTATCGCCCCGGCAGTTTTTATTGAAGATAATTGTGCTGATATTGCCTTTTAAAACAATGAGATATGATGTGATATCCCGGGTTTTGAGCGTATTATTTCGACTACGTAGTATTACGTATGACTTCCGTGATACTCCTCAGTAGGAATTGACGTATACAGGCGAGGTCAGAAGAATGGTTGTAGCGTACGGTTATAATTATTAATGATTGTTTCAGATAACTAATACGTTCTGATTGACACTAATTTAAGTTCAATTCTGAGGAGGATTGTACCATGGGTATGACTAGAAGAGATCTGTTACGTGCAACCGCTGCCGGCGCAGTAGTCGCAGGTACTGCAAGTTTCCCGGGCCGTTTGTTCGCCGCCAAGCAAAAGACAGTCAAGATTGGAATGAATATTCCAATGACCGGCGATTACGCTCCCTGGGGTTTACCGGGCCTTTATGGTTGCCAGATCATCGCGGACGATCTGAATGCTGCCGGCGGTGTTGAAATTGGCGGTGAAAATTACATGATTGAAATGGTCGCCTTCGACCATGCATATGATACTGAAAAAGCCGTACAGGGATACAAGAAACTCGTTCTGCAGGACGATGTAAAAATGGTAATGATGCTGGGCGGGTCTACCGTGGCATCCGTATTGCCATGGGCGCAACGTAAAAAAATGCTGACCACCACCCTGTTGCCGAGCGACATTACCCCGGATTCGGAATATCTGATCGCTACATGCGAATCGCACCCATTGTATAACGTCACAGGAGTGGAGTGGCTGGCGGAAAATTATCCTGAAGCCAAAACAGCCGCAATCGTAACCAATAACGATGCAGAATATGGCCTGCAATCCGCGGCAACCTACAAGGCGGCTTTCGAGGTGGCAGGTATCGATGTCATTGATGTCAACCTGCATGGTTTTGACATCACTGATTTTGCGCCGATTGTCAGTTCCGTATTGGCTAAAAATCCTGACATCTTCTGCATGGCAACCAGTTTCTACGTTACACCATTGATGGAACAGTTATATCATCAGGGCTTCAAGGGCAAGATTATATCCTGCACACTGGACTATTATGATGAAATTATTGCCAAGACCAGCAAGGAATTTGTTAACGGCACTATCTTCCAGTTCCCGGATTTTGATGATCCGGCGTTAAACCAGGAAGGTATCAATTTCCCCAACCCGGGAGATTTCGACGCCAAGTTCAGAAAAGATCATCCCAATGACTGGTCAGCCGTGGCCTGGGAATACCCCGCTATTTTGCTGAACTGGCTCGAAGGTGCCAAAGCGGCCGGCACTGTTGAACCCACCGAGGTACTGAAATCGCTCAAGTCCAGCGATCCGGTATTCATATTCGGTGAGGGCCAGTGGTGGGGAAGCCAGCTCTGGGGCCTTGATAACGCAGCTGTTGGCCGTTGGCCGGTCGTCGTCGTAGAAGATGGCAAGGCTCGTATCAGGGAGTACCGCAGCGTCAGTGGCTGGCTTGATAAAAACAAGGATGTGCTCATCAAACATATGAAGGAACTTGGTCTGCGTACTGTTTAATCAGTAACAGGCCGGTAAATCGAAACAATACAGGAAGGGGTTAAATCCCTTCCTGTATTTAGCGGATTAGCGGCCCGTCGATGACCGCGGTTGGTTACCTGACACACAACATGCACAACATGCACAACTGTCCAGTCAATATCTGCAAGGGGAGTATTTGTGGAGCTTATTCTCCAATCAATAATTAACGGTTTGATCCAGGGCGGCCTGTACGCCCTGTTTGCTGTCGGGCTGGTGATGATTTTCGGAGTGATGGGCGTAGTAAATTTCGCCCACGGCGAGCTGGTTATGGCGGGGGCCTATACAATCTGGTATCTGCATGCCCAGCAAGGACTGGGTTATCTGCCAACGGTCGTTGTCGCGGTAGTCCTGGTAACACTGATTGGTCTTTTGATGGAACGATTTCTGTTCAGACCGACGCGTAATGACCCACTGGCCGGACTGATCTGTTCTATCGGTATGTTGTTTATACTCCAGGTAATAGCTACATTGATAGGTGGAGAAGGGCCATCCAAGCAGGTGCCACCGGTTTTTCAGGGAACACTGGTTGTGTTCGATTTTCTGAGAATTCCCAATCAGCGGATCTTTGCCCTGGTAATATCGGTAGCGGCACTGGTTACTCTCTGGTATTTCCTGGCACGCACCAAACTGGGCTGGGCATTACGTGCCGTGGCGCTGGACAGGGAGGCATCGGCATTGCAGGGAATCAATATCAATCGTATATCCATGATAGCCATTGGTGTTGGTGCGGGAATGGCTGGTCTGGCCGGTGCTCTCATGGCGCCGCTGACCAATATCAATCCACATATGGGGCATAATGTCATTATCACTGCCTTCATTGTTACCATTGTAGGTGGTGTAGGCAGTCTCTCGGGGGCCGTTCTGGCTGCCATCCTCTACGCACTGTTCCATACTTTCATGACGGTCTATTTTGGTGGAACAATAGCTACAATCAGCGGCCTGCTACTGATGGTGCTTGTATTGATTATCAAACCCACCGGCATCATGGGTGTCAGGATCAGCGAATAACGATATGAATATGCTAATCAGATCCATTGTCGGCCTTATTATCCTTATCGTGCTGCTGATAGTACCCCATTTTCTGGAATTTCATCACCAGGATTTGCTGATATTTCTGACCATAAACGTGCTTGTTGTTGCAAGCTACCGTCTCGTCACACTGACCGGTGAATGGTCACTGATACATGCGGTTATGATGGGTGTCGGTGGTTACACTGCAACCTTGTTGTTTCTGAACTATGAACTCGGTATGTGGTTCACATTGCCGACAGCGGGACTGTTATCCGCTGCTGTAGCCGCTCTACTGTGTTTTCCCCTCCTGAGGATGACGCAGTTCTATTTCCTGATTGGTTCATTCGCGGCGGGTGAGGCCATACGTCTGGTCTGGATACAGTTTCTTGATCCGTTCGGAGGCACGGGCGGGCTGAGTGGTGTATCCCCTCCAATGATTGGTGATATAGATTTTATGGATCCGATTCCCTATTACTACCTGGCATTAACCGTGGTATCGATTTGTCTTTTTCTGCTCTACCGTATTGAAAAATCGAGAGTGGGACTGACCCTGCACTCGGTGCACTGGAAGGCGCCCCTGGCCGAGTCAGTGGGTGTCGATACCTGGCGCTACCGCGCCCTGGCGTTCATTACCGGATCTTTTTTCGTGGGTATCGCCGGTGCGCTGAAGGTTCATTATATCGGAACGATAACGCCGAATCAGTATGGAATAGGCTTCATGGTTTTCATTCTGATATGGGTAATCGTCGGGGGTTATAACAAATTCTATGGTCCCATAATCGGTGTCATTGTACTGACCATGTTCGATGAATCCATACGTGGATTTGATGAAATAAGGCCGGCCATTTATGGTGCTGTTCTGATCCTGTCAATATTGTTCCTGCCACTGGGACTGGAAAGTATTCCAGGCAAGCTTAAAGCCTGGTTTATCGGTTCTGAAGTTGTCGAGCCGCCGTTAACCGATGAATAGCTGTTGAAAATATAATCATGCCAATACTGGAAGTTAAAAATGTAACCAAGCAGTTTGGTGGTCTTACTGCTCTTGATAACATCAGCTTTCATGTTGACGAGGGTGAAATTCGGGGATTGATTGGTCCCAATGGTGCCGGCAAAAGTACCATGTTTAAAAACATTGCCGGCTTTTACAAGCCAACCAGCGGAGACATTCACTACCAGGGACAGTCCATTTCCGGAAGGAAGCCGCATCAAATCGCCGAAATGGGGATTGTCAGGACATTCCAGGAAACAACATTGTTCCAGGAAATGACGGTATTTGAAAATGCGCTGGTTGGATGTCATACCAGGGCGCGAACCGATCTTTTTTCGGCCATTCTGGGCCTGGACAAACAAAAACAGAGGCAGGCGGCAGACAAGGTTATGGAGGTTCTGGAATTCATGGGCCTGAGTGAACGCAGGGACCAACTGGCCTCCGAACTCCCATTGGGCTCACAACGTGCATTGGCGATTTCGATTGCGCTTGTTTCCGAACCGAAACTCATGTTAATGGATGAGCCCTTCGCGGGAATGAATCCCGAGGAAACCAATCACATGATGGAGCTGACACGCAAGGTACGGGAGTCCGGTATTACAATTGTACTGGTAGAACACGATATGAAAGCGGTTATGGGTCTTTGCAATTATCTGACTGTACTGAATTTCGGGCAACTGCTGGCGCAGGGAACTCCTGAAGAAGTTCGCAGCAATGATAAAGTGATAGAAGCCTATCTCGGCGGGGCAAATTGATATGCTGCTGGAGGTCAAGGATATTCATGTTCATTATGGCCATGTAGCGGCGTTAAAGGGTATTTCCCTTCAGGTCGAGGAAGGTGATTTCGTTACCTTAATCGGCTCCAATGGTGCCGGTAAAAGTACAACTCTACGCACGATTTCCGGTCTGGACCATCCCAGCGCCGGTGTGATTATCTTTGATGGAAACCGCATAGAACAGTTATCTGCCGACAGGATCCTCAAACTCGGGATTGCCCACGTCCCGGAAGGAAGGCGTGTTTTCAAGGATTTGACGGTAATCGAAAATCTCCGCCTGGGTGCGTTTACACGCGTTGATGTTAACGGTATCGAGCAGGACCTGGAGATGGTCTTCGAACATTTTCCGAGATTACGCGAGCGCAGAAATCAGTCAGCCAGGACCATGAGCGGCGGTGAACAGCAGATGGTTGCTATTGGACGGGCGCTGATGTCCAGGCCGAAATTATTATTGCTTGATGAACCTTCACTGGGTCTGGCGCCGGTTATCGTGCAGGAGATTGCACGTATACTGCGTGATATTAATAAACAGGGCGTATCTATCGTTCTGGTGGAACAGAATGCCGAACTGGCACTCGAACTGGCACGGCATGGCTACGTTCTTGAGACCGGTAATATCGCCCTGGAAGGCGAGGCTTCAGGCCTGATGGATAATGAACATGTCCGCAAGGCCTATCTGGGAATCTGACTTGATTGAACTAATACAAATATTGTAGGAGGTAATAATGACCAGCCCGAGACAATCCGCATTGAGAGCGCGCCACGAAGCGCTTGGCGCAAAACTGGATGACTGGAACGGTATGGATGTGCCGTGGGAGTATGACCAGGAATTGCGACTGGAACACGAAGCAGTCCGTAATGCCGCGGGGCTTTTCGATGTTTCCGGTCTCAAGAAAATTCATATTACCGGACCGGACGCCAAGGCGGTCGCTGATCACGTGTTTACCCGTGATATGGAAAAAATTTATCCCGGAAAATCAGCATATGGCATTATCCTGAATGATGACGGCGGTATTACCGACGATTGCATTATTTTTCATATCCGGCCAAATGATATCATGCTGGTGCATGGTGGCGGCACTGCCATGGAGCAACTTGAGAAATCGGCAAAGGGCAAGGATGTAAAGATTGAATTCGATGATGATTTGCACGATATCTCCTTGCAAGGTCCGAAATCAGTGGATTTCCTGGATAAGTACACGCCATGTAATCTGCACGAACTGAAATATTTCCATCAGATCCCGACAACACTTTTCGATCGTCATTGCATGATTTCCCGTACGGGTTATTCCGGTGAGAGGGGTTATGAAATATTCGCAAAGGCTGAGGATATTGTTCCGATATGGGATGCTATTCTGGAAAACGGGAAATCAGAAGGCATTATTCCCTGTTCATTCAACTGTATCGACGCCATCAGGGTGGAAGCTGCACTGTTGTTTTATCCATATGATATGAACGAGGATTCCACGCCATGGGATGTCGGCCTTGGATTCGCCGTATCCAAGGATAAAAAAGGCGATTATCGCGGCAAGAAAGCATGCATGGATGCCATGGGCAAGGAAAAGACCACGACATGGAGCATCGTTGCAGATACCGACGAACTGCTCGAAGCCGATGCAGCAATATATGATGGAGACAGTAAAATAGGGTTTGTGACAGCCCCCTGTTATTCAATAGTACTGAACAAGTCCATCGCAATGGTTCGCATCGACAAGGAATACGCCAGGCCGGGTATTACCCTTGAGGTGCACGGTGACAGTATAAAATCCGGAGCTAAAACCGGTACCATGCCGATACTGGATCCCGACAAGGTCAAGCGCACTTCCTGATGCTGTACCGCGATTTTACAGGCGCGCATAAATAACAGTTATGGACAGGATTCAGGATATTATCGATGACCTGCGTAACGGCAGGATGGTTCTTGTTATGGATGATGAGGATCGCGAAAATGAAGGCGATCTTCTCATCGCCGCGGAAAAAGCGACGCCGGATGACATCAATTTCATGGCGAATTATGGCCGTGGCCTGATATGTCTTACCCTGACCAGGGAACAATGCCGGCAAATTGATTTGCCCATGATGGTGAACCAGAACAATTGCCATCATGGGACAAATTTCACCATGTCAATCAATGCGTCGCGGGGAGTCACCAAGGGTATTTCTGCAGCGGATCGTGCGCGGACCATCCGGTCCGCAATAGCCGATGCCGCCACGCCGGCCGATCTTGTACAGCCGGGTTATATTTTTCCGCTGATGGCGCAACCCGGGGGTGTACTGACCCGCGCCGGTCATACTGAAGCCGGGTGCGACCTTGCCAGGCTGGCGGGACTGAAGCCGTCGGCGGTCATTGTAGAAGTGCTTAATGAAGACGGCACAATGGCGAGGCGGCCGGATCTGGAGGTGTTTGCCAAAAAACACAATATCCGAATCGGAACAATTGCGGATTTGATCGAATTTCGTATCCAGAATGAAAAAACCATTGAGAGAAAGAATACCCGCACACTTTCCACGGAGTTCGGTGACTTCAATCTGGTGGTCTATGAAGACAGCATCAACCAGGACCAGCACTTTGCATTGACCCGTGGATATATTAATGCTGATGAAACAGTTACAGTGCGTGTACATGTTCACAACCCGGTACGTGATCTGATCGGTACGATAACCGACGAGTACGGCTGGAGTATTCGTTCCGCGCTGAAATACATTTCACAGCAAGGAAAAGGTGTAGTCGTGATTTTGCAGAACCAGGCCGATTCGACCAGCAGTCTGGATCAGCTCAATAATAGTATGGATGATAATAAACAGGATAATATTGTTAATTTGCACAGCAGAAAAAACCTTCGAATGACAGGCATGGGCTCGCAAATAATACATGATCTTGGAATCCGGAAAATCCGTGTTCTTGGATCACCGAAAAAGATGCCGGCTCTTTCAGGATTCGGTCTTGAAGTCACCGATTATATCGGAGCCGGTATTGATAGCCGGGGGAAAGAGTCGCAGGCATGTACCCGGGAACACTCGATGTACGGGCTTAACAGTTCACGTTAACCGGAAGGTCTGTGCAGTTCCCCTGTCATTTCTCAAGAAACCGGAATTATCCCGATACACAATTGTAGTATTGACCTCCGTTCCGAACAACCTTGTCTGTACCGGCATACGTATCAGCTAACGGGTAATATATATCTCTCTCTGCATGGCATGGTGTATCTGGAATTACCCGCTGCTTCCTGTTATTAATATAACGTATGTATTTTACCGGGTTCTGACAGGTTCCGGATTTGCCTGTCGGGGCTAACCTGACATTATGGTTGTTCATTTATCCCGGAGGATAACCTGGATTTTACCGGACATTATTTTCCCGTTTGGTTCAGCCTGACGACAATCCTGTGCAGCGTGTCGTTGGTGATGTTGATTGTAAACAGTTTACGTTCATCAACACACTGCAGTATTCGCCGAATCAACCACTGGCTGTGGGCGATTTTCTTTCTGACCATGGTCTCGATGCTGCGTGTATCGCTTGATTCCGGTCTGAATATTCATCTTTTCGGCGCCATGCTTGTGGCGCTGATGTTCGGCTGGCGCATGGGTGTACTTGGTCTTTCGCTGGTGAACGTACTGGTCACCCTGTTTCGTGACGCCCTCTGGATGAACATCGGTACGGCGATCATGCTCAATGCGGTTTTGCCGGTCACCGTGGCCTGTTTCATCTTTCTGCTGCTGGAATACAAATTACCGCGACATTTCTTTATCTACATATATGGTTCCGCCTTTTTTGGCGCCTGGCTGACCAATGCCTGTACGGGACTCGCCATTGCGCTGGTGCTGGTTGTATTTAACGTCTTTAAATGGTCGCTGCTCAGCGGAGAGTACCTGCCTTACTTTCTTTTGTTCGGATTTTCCGAAGCATTTCTGACCTCGGGCCTGATCACCCTGTTTGTTGTCTATCGTCCTGACTGGGTATATAGTTTCAGGGACCAACGATACCTCAACAAATAAGGAACGTCAGCGGAATTTGTGGGTATGGACAAAGAATTTTTTCTCTCGCCAGGACGCCAGGCACGCCAGGAAAAATAATAACGGAAACGGAATGTAGAATATGGCGAAATGGTGCTATCCCGAATTCCATATACCCTATGCCTGCTCTTCGTCCATCTCACGGGATCCGACTTCATGAATAGTGTGGATGATTTCCTTGGCGTTCATGGCGTGCTTGGCGAGAGCATAAAAATGCGGTGTAGAAATACTTCCCGATCAGTGGCTGTCCCGGTCATCAATATTTCCTGAACATAATGCACCTGGCGACCACGGCGAGAAAACTGCCACCCACAGATTTTGCTGAGGAACCACAAATAATTACTGTGTTTGTCCGCAACGTATCACGGATTGTCATTCTCTATCTGATGTTTGCATCGGCTCAGGCGGATTCCATCAACGGAGCCCGTCTGGTCGATGCCTGCGAAACCGCTCTGGCGTCCGGGTTTACACACACGGAGGGTATGGTGTGTCACTGGTATGTGACGCCCTGTGATTGTTATCATGATGACGATGTTCCGGAAGTCTGTTTGCCCGCGGATGCCGTGGAGGAAACCCTGGCAAGAACCGTGATCAAGGGTATTCGGCAAGATCCGGAATTGCTGCAAAAACCGGCTGTTGTTGCGGCCAATACTGTTTTGTCAGAATTGTATCCCTGCAACCGGTGATTTCTTCCAGACCAGGATGCGGTTGTTGGCGGGCATGTCCACATTGGATTCGAGTTCAATTTCCTGTTTTACAGCCAGTTGTTCAAGATCATCGATATCACGGATGGCACTGACCGGGTCCTGCCGTTTCAGCCACTGATCAAACCGTGCGTTACTTTCACTTGAATATTGTCCACCCCTGTTGAAGGGGCCGTAACAAACAAACAGGCCGCCCGGCGGCAGATATGTGCCGAGACGGTGAAATAATAACTGTACGTGATTCCAGCTCATGATATGCAGCGTGTTGGCGGTAAAAACGCCGTCAAAGCGGGTGACCGGCCACGGATCCAGTTCAACGTCCAGAATTTGTGGTGGTCGGATATTGGACAGGCCGGCCTCGTCAAACCACATGTGCATGCCCTCAATCATCACGCCACGATCCGAGGGTTGCCAGTGCAGGTGCGGCAGGTGCGCGGCAAAGTAAACCGCGTGTTGCCCGGTGCCGCTGCCGATTTCAAGAATTTCGGCGGAACCTGTCCAGAGGCTCTCGATGACCGAAAGTATGGGCTTCTTGTTGTTTTCACAGGACTGCGAAAAAGGTTTGTTCATATTTGCACATCGGCAGCAATCATATGATCATGATAGCAGGCGTATCGGTCTGATTGTAAACACTATGAACTGTGAATGATTACATGTGCATAATGGCTGCTATGGCAACCCCCGGTATGATCGGGGTAATCATAGACGACAACCAGGGGACATCAACCAGGGTGTAAAAACGAACCATGCCGGACGAATACGAAGCCAGTATCCTGTTTGTCTGCATGGGCAATATCTGCCGTTCGCCCACGGGTGAAGGCGTGTTCAGGCATTACGTGGCCGGCCAGGGTTATGCGAGCCGGGTTTTCATTGATTCCGCCGGTACCATCGGCTACCACAGCGGTAATCCGGCCGATCCGCGTATGCAAACCGCGGTAGCACGGCGGGGTTACCGGCTCGAATCCATCGCCCGCCAGGTCAGTCGTGATGACATTGATACATTTGACCTGGTGGTTGCCATGGATGAAGACAACCTGACGGACCTGGAATATCTGGCCGGCGGTTCACGGCCGCATCTGCGCATGCTCGGCAGTTTCCTGCCCGATGCCCGGGATGCGCGTCTGGGCCGGCCGGTGCCGGATCCCTATTACGGCGGAGATGCCGGTTTCGAGGCCGTAATCGATATGATCGAGGCCGCTTGTCCGGCCATGTTTGAACAGGTTCTCGACATTATCAATAACCGCCGGCCGTGAAACTGCAGACGCGAATAGAAGAGGCCATTACCGGGGCGACGGGTCAAGCCGCGGCATTTTCACAGTGCGGTATTGCCGCCGGCGGTTGCATCAATGACAGCCGCGTGGTCACGCTTGGCGATGGCCGGCGGTTCTTCATCAAGACCCACCCTTCCGCCGGTCAGTATCCCGGTTTTTTCAGGGCGGAATTCGAGGCGTTACAACTTCTCTCCGCCCCTGGAGTTATCCGGGTTCCGGCGCCGGTGGTCTGTGCCGATGAATTCATTGTCATGGAACACATCCAACTGGGCAGGCCCGCCGCTGACTGGCATGAAAAGATCGGCCGGCAACTGGCCGCACTGCACACGGCGACGAAGCAGAATCGCTTCGGTTTCGGCATGGATAATTACCTCGGCACCACGCCGCAGCCGAATCCGTGGATGGATGACTGGTTGTCCTTCTGGCGCGATCAACGACTTGGCTGGCAACTGGATTTGTACGCCGGCAAAACCGCTGTGGATGATCCCCTGCTCAAGCTGGGGGAGAAATTAATGCACCGGCTCGATGAGTATCTGGGCGCTGTTGATGAGCCCGCCGTCTTGCTGCACGGCGATCTCTGGTCCGGGAATGCCGCCAGTGACAAATGCGGTGAGCCGGTAATCTATGACCCGGCCAGTTACTACGGTCACCGGGAGGCTGAAATCGGCATGATGCGGATGTTCGGAGGCTTTGGTCCCGTATGCGAGGCGGCCTACGGTGAGGTCTGGCCGCTGCAGCCGGGCGCGGAGGAGCGTATTCGCCTTTATCGCCTCTATCATGAACTCAATCACCTGAACCTGTTCGGTCGGAGTTATTACCCGTCCTGCCTGAATACCCTGCAGACGCTGGTCTGAGAAACGGCTGCCGTATTGCCGGATCCGGATCAATGCTTTCCTGAAAATACACGGAAACCGGAACTGCCGTTCAGGCAGAGTTGCTGTGCCCTGAAAAAAGCACATTCAGTACTTTTTCAATCTGTTCGCTGCTCATCAGGTCCATGTCAAAGAGTATGGTTCCCAGCAGGCGATGTTTGCCGCCGGCGAGATTTTCATCAATTTGCCGGCACAGCGCTTCTTTTAATTGCGCATGGGTAATAAAGCCGAGGTCGACGGCGATCTGGCCGAAGCGCGGATCGTATTTTTCAGAAACAACGTGAAGTGCACTTTTTTCCATGGTTATTCATTACTGTCAAAACGGTGAGTGGTCCACATGATACGGTATTGACCACCGCGAGAGAAAATCCGCATCGGGCCAACCGGCTTATTTTATAACGCCGGACTGTAAAAGTGCGGTGATTTCCTCCGCCGGTAGCGGTTTACTGAATAAAAAGCCCTGCATTTCATCGCAATTCAGCAAACGCAGGTATTTTGCCTGTTCCTCGTTTTCGACGCCCTCGGCGACCACTTTCAGATCCAGGGAATGCGCAAGGCTGATGATACTGGTGACAATGGTCAGGCTTTGTGGCTGCGTGGTCATGTTGGTGATAAACGAGCGGTCGATTTTCAGCGCATCGATCGGCAGACTGGCGATGTAGCTCAGGGATGAATACCCGGTGCCGAAATCATCGATGTCAATGCCGATCCCCGCCTGGCGCAGAACACCGAGTTTTTCGATATTCTGCTCGATGTTCACCATGATCATGCTTTCGGTGATTTCCAGGTCTACCGGCGTGGTTTCACCGTCGTGTTCCACGGCCTTGAGTATTTGCCGGGCAAAATCCGCCTGATGCAACTGCGCAGCCGAGACGTTGACGGCGATCGTGGGTACGGCTGCAAACTCCGCCGTCCAGCGGCGGTAATCGCTTGCCGCCCTGCGCAGCGCCCAGAGGCCGACATCGAGGATGAGCCCGGTCTCCTCCAGGATCGGAATGAAATCTCCCGGGGGCACCAGCCCGGTCTCCGGATCATTCCAGCGGATCAGGGCTTCAAGGCCGCATATATTCCGGGTCACCGTGTTGATTTTCGGCTGGTAGTGCAGGACAAATTGATCCTTGTCCAGGGCGCTGCGCAACTTGTTTTCCAGCTTCAGGGTTTCGGCGATACGGTTGGTCATCTCCGGTTGATAGAAAACGTATTCTTCACCGGAATTTTTGGCGCGCTTCAACGCGGCTTCTGCACTCCTGTAGAGTTCTTCAGCATCGCTGCCATCGGTCGGATACACGGCTATGCCGCCCCGGAAACCGACCTGTATTTCAAGGTCGTCAATCCGGAATGGCGCATTCATTGACGGGAACAGGATATTTTCGAACATGTAGGCGATGCCGGTGGAATCGCGCACATCGTGCAGGATCATGGCGAAGTAATCGTTGGTAAGCCGGCCGATATTGACCGGATCGGAGGTCTGTTTTTTCAACCGGCGTGCCGTTTCCTGGATGATCCGGTCTCCGGCCTTGCGGCCGTACAGGTTATTTATATGACGGAATTTCTTCAGATCGCAAACCAGCAGGGCGACTTTTTTGTTGTTTTTTCTGGCCCGTCCAAGTACGGAATTCAGATGTTCATTGAACAGGTGGCGGTTGGCGAGGCCGGTGAGTTGATCAAAAGAGGCGATATATTCAAGTTTTTCCTTCCGGGAAATATTCTCACAGGCATAGGCAACATCAGTTGCAAGTTCATTAAGCAGCTTCATCTCTTCATCGTCAAAAAATCCGGTTTCGCCCGCGTACAGGTTGATGGCGCCAATCACCTTGCCCGCTTCGCTGAGCGGTATGGCGGCGCAGGATACGAAGCCCCGTGCAAGCGCCCGTTGCCGCCAGGGGGCCATGCTCGGGTCGGATTTGATGTCGTTACAAATCGATGGCTTCGCGTTGCGCAGGGCGATGGCCGTGGGTCCCCTGCCGCCGGGTTTGTCCGGGTCCATGGTGATATGGACGTTTTCCAGGTAGTCGTGTTTGCCGCTGTAAGCGAGAGGGGTGACCTGGCCGGTTTCACTGTCAACACCGCCGACCCAGGCCAGCAAAAAGCCGCCATCCTCGACGGCAATACGGCAGGCCTCCTCGAACAATTGTTGGCGGTCCTGGACATGCACGATCAACGAGTTGATTTCACTCAGCATCCTGTAGACGCGGTTCAGCCGCATGATTTTGGCTTCCGCTGCCTTACGCTCGCTGATATCGGTCATGCCGCCGACCATGCGCACGGCCCTGCCCTTGTCATTACGCACCACGTAACCGCGATCACTGACATAGACATAGTTGCCGTTTTTATGTCTGAAGCGGTATTCGTCCGACCAGTTTTCCTCCCCGGCCTCGATTACCTTGTGAATGCTTTCAATCACCCGTGCCCTGTCGTCAGGATGTATGCGATGGCTCCACGATGACCTGTCTTTTTCCAGTTCGCCGGGCTGGTATCCGAACTGGGTATGTATGCCATCATTCCACCAGACTGAATCGGTGTTCAGATTCCAGTCCCAGACAATATCCGATGTCGCTCTGGCTACATTCCTGAAACGCATTTCATTTTCTTTCAATGCGGATTCGGCTATTTTCCGTTCGGTGATATCGCGGGCCAGCGCCAGATCGTACTCCTTGCCTTCAAACCTGAAATAATTGGCGGTAATTTCCACCGGGAATGAGCTGCCGTCCTTGCGCCAGTGATTTGCCTCAAGGGTCGTGGTGCCTGACTTCTTGATCGTCTTCCAGTACCTGTTCCATGCTTCAATTGTCAGACCCGGGTCAATGTCAAAGACCTTCATTGCCAGTAACTCATCCCGTGTATAACCCAGTGCACGGCAGGCTTCCCTGTTGACATCCAGGAAGCGGCCCTGCCTGTCCATCAGGTAGCTGGCCTCACTCGCATGGTTAAGGGCGAAATTTAGCAGGGTCAGGCGCTGCTCCGCTTCCTTGCGTTGCGTGATGTCCTGGTTGATGCCGTAGGTTTTGACGGTTTTCCCGGAGTCATCCTTCTTTATGAATACCCGTACGGCAATGTAACCGGTTTCGCCGTCGGCGAAGATGGCCCGGTGTTCAAGTTCACGGGTGAAATCCGGATCCGTGGTTTCCAGGGCGGCTTTGACTTCCCTGTCGACTACATCCCTGTCGTCCGGGTGTACAAACCTGCCGGCGTATTCGGCCGGAGACATGCTGTAACCGCCCTCACGCTCGGCGGAGGTGCGGAATATGGCATAGAAATGATCGTTGAATGTAAACCGATCCGTGGCGACATCGTATTCCCAATATCCGGCCCGGGCGATTTCCAGCGCGTTGGAAAGCTGGGCTTCACTGATCCTTAGGGCCTCATCCTTTTGCCTGATAGCGGTAATATCAATGCCGACGGCCACGAGGCAGGTTTTCCCGCCGATATCGGCGTGCATGCCGGTAAAATAGTAGGGTATAACCTTGCCATCTTGGCTTACGAAGCCGGCTTCAGTCTCGGCCTGACCCTTTTCGAATACTTCCCCGATACACCGCCGGATCAGTTCCCGGTCGTCGCCTGAGAAAAAGTCCAGAGGCCGGCTGTTGGCGATCTCTTCACCGGTGTAACCACTGATGTTTTCAAAATTTCTGTTCCAACGCAGGAAATTCAGGTTTTCGTCAAAGCAATAGACAATACCGGGAAGACTGTTCAGCAGCGCATTGGAAAAATCGTGTTCACGGCGCAGGGCCTGCTCGGTTTGTTTTCGTTCGGTGATTTCAATGACCACACCGCGCATACGGTCGGCGGAATCATCTGCGGGGTAAGTGAATTCACCCCGGGCCTGGATCCAGTGTATACTGTCGTCCGGCCAGACAACCCGGAATTCACGAATAAAAGGCACATGCGTGTCTATGCAGCGTTCGATATCCGCGTTGATCCCGGGAAGATCATCCGGATGTATGCGCTGTTCAAAGGCCTCATAGGTACCGTCAAACTCACCGGATTCATATCCCCAGAGTTCTTCGTGCCAGCGTGACCAGGTGATGTGATTTTTCCGGATGTCCCAGTCGAACGTGCCCATGTGGGCTGCGTCCAGCGCCAGCCGTAATCGCTCCTCGCTGGCGCCCAGTGCGGCCTCACTGAGTTTGCGATCGGTGATGTTCTCATGGGCAACAATGGCTTTTGCCGGGCCCTCGCCGGGGAACGGCGTGATCCGGCCCTGGAACCAGCGTTGTTCTTCGGGCGAATGACAGGGATACTCAAGAACGAATTCGGAGATCTCGCCGGCCAGCACCGAACGGATGCAATCGGCAAATTGTGCTGCAATGGTATCGCCGGCAAGCCTGGAGGCCCTGTCGCAAACATCGAGATAATTAGCCCCGGTACACAGGGCACGGATTTCCGTGGAATTATTCTCGGCGAACTGTTTCCAGGCCCGGTTGATATGCAGGATAGTGCCGGTCCTGTCAATGATGGCTATGTGGGCGGAAAGCCCGTTGATAGTGGCGTTGGCGAAACGCTCTGATTCAACCAGTTCCTGCTCGATACGCTTGTTCTCAAGATGCTGCGCCAGTTTGCTGGCAATGATACTGACCAGATCTTTTTCCTCGTCAAGGAAAGGATCCGTATCCGTTCCCGGACGTTGTTCGAGATAACCGATGTCGATTGTTCCGATTGCAGTTTTATTTACAACGATATCCCGGGATAGAGTTGCAACCGGGTGATCGAAGTTGGTTGTAGAGAAAGTTTTATCATCAAGACCGATCCTCGCACAGGAAATCTCCGCATACTGCATTGCATCCGGAATGGTGTTAACAACCCTTTCAATCTGTTCATCAAGGCTGCTGCCCGGTTCATCAAATATGGCGCTGATGATATTGATGCAGGTGATTTCCTTGACCCGCTCGTTCAGATCACGAGTTTTGGTCCGGAGCTCGTCTTCTATTTTCCTGCGTTCTGTTACATCGGTAATGAAGCCTTCAAGCGCGAGTACATCCGCATTGCTTTCCCAAATTCCACAGCCCTGTTCCCATACCTGTTTTTCCTCACCGGTTGCCGTGCGAATACGGTACTCAATCCTGAATCGCGTCTTGCCGGCCAGCGCATCCTGAACCTCGTTCCAGACCCGATCCCGGTCATCCGGATGGATGATATCGTGATAGCGAATGCGACCGGACAGAAAGTCATCCGCACTGTAACCGGTGAGATCAACACAACCGGAACTCATGAATTCCATGGACCAGTCCGGGTCATTCCTGCAGCGGTAAACCATTCCCGGCAGGTTCTCCATGAGGACGCTCAGCCGCTGCTCGTTTGCCGCCAGTTTATCCTCGGCTTGCTTGCGTTCGGTAATGTCCCGGTAGTTGACGACAATCGCCCTGACATCGGGATCTTCGAGCAGGTTTTTAGCGCTGCCTTCCATCCATAGCCAGTGACCGTCGCGGTGCTGGTAGCGGGTGATTGCATGAATGGACTGTCCTGGTTCGCTGAGCAAGCGTTTGAAGACTTCTTCCAGTCTCGGCCGATCCTCCGGATGAATGTTTTCGAAAATGCTTTGGCCGGGGCGTTGATCGGGGTCGTAACCGAGAACCCCGTATACCGAGGGCGAACTGTAGAGGATCGTGCCGGTACGATCGACGAGGGAAATGACATCGTTACTGTTTTCGATCAGGCTTCGAAAACGGCTGTCATCGGCGGCTGCTGCCGTACCATGGTCGGTGGGCATGCGTGTAGTCAAGAGTGTGGCCTGGATAAGGTAAGAAAACGATTACTCCGGCGGTACCCTGACTGCGGGGATGATTTCAACGGCATCAATATCATGGGTAAAACACCGAATCCCTGCGCACGGACTTCAACCCGCATTCCGTCATAGACAATCTCCTTACGGTTACATCTGATTATAAATCCAGCCTTTCCCGCTGAAATCGGTTGTTCGCAAGGCAGCGGTGATTACCTGATATCCGGCTTTCCCTGCATGGCCATTATGACAAGCATAGTTCATTCGTGCACCCGGGCAATCATTTCTGCATACTGCAACGCAACATCCAAAATGGATTCATGACGCAAGCGATTTTGCCTTTGATTAGAGGATAAACCTCCGTCAATGATAATCAGGCAGGCGGGATTTTTTGCCTGTCCGTGCTGTTATTCGTGCATGGTTCACGGAATGAATGCTTAATCCGCTTCCCTTTTCTCCGGCCAGGGCAGAAAATTCAGCTTGAACGCACCAGTCGCAACCCGCCATGTACGACAAGCAACACATCGCCGATCTTGACCAGCGCGCCAAAAGCGGCGATATCACGGCACAACTGACACTGGCCGGATTGTATGAAAGCGGTGAAGTCATCAACCGTGATTACGGTCTGGCGGCCCGCTGGTTCATCGAGGCAGCGAAGCAGGGATCGTCCAGGGCGCAGTCGCGGCTTGGCGAAATGTACCTGAACGGCATCGGTGTCGACAGGAACCTGGAAAAAGCCCTGGGCTGGTTTAAGAAAGCCGCAGACCAGGACGATGCCTCCGCGCTTGCCAACATCGGCTGGATGTACCAGGAAGGCATGGGGATCCCCCGTAACCACCAGAAAGCCTGGAAGTGGTATCTGCGCGCGGCGCAACGGGGTCATAGCGGGGCACGTTACAACGTCGGCTATATGTACGAGATCGGCATCGGCGTGGATGCCGATGTCGAGGAAGCCTTGCGCTGGTATCGCAAGGCGGCAAAACAGGGCAACAGCAGGGCCCTGTTGCACATGGGCATGTTGCTGGCGGCGGGTGAGGGCACGCCGCGTAATGACATCGAGGCGGTCGAGGCTTTTCGCAAGGCCGCGGAAACCGGCTATCACAAGGCCATGTATAACCTGGCGCTCATGTATGAGCAGGGCCGTGGCGTTCCCAAAGACATGGAACAAATGGTTCACTGGTGCACACGCGCGGCCGAGAGTGGCTATGACCGCGCGCAATACGATCTCGGCTTGCTTTACCTGAAGGGCAAGGGTGTTACCAAAAACCGGGAATCGGCAAAACTGTGGCTGCAGGCGGCAGCGGAACAGGGCTATGTAAAAGCCTGCTACGTGCTGGCCAGGTGCTATCACAAGGGCCGTGTATTCAAGGTGAATAAGGATCGCGCTGTTAAATGGATGCGTCAGGCCGCTGAACAGGATTATGCCCGTGCCCAGTTTGCCCTCGGTAAAATGTACATGGCCGGTGACGGTGTTGAAGCGGATCCGGAAAAAGCCTATGCATGTATATTAAAAGCCGCGAAAAACGGATCCAGGCCGGCACGCTATTATTGCGGCATGATGTTGTACACCGGCAAGGGTACGGGCAAGGATCTACACGAGGCCTACCAGTGGCTTTATGCGGCTTCCAAAGCCGGAGTCAAACCGGCGAACAAGGCGCTGGTGAAACTAGCTCGAAAATTTAGCGAAGCGGATCTTGCCGAATTGACCCGCAAGGCGGAAACGTTGATTGAGCAAAACTGATCCGGTATTTTCCTGTTACTGAGTTTGATCAGATACCGGAACCCGGGCCATGGACATGGAAAACAGCGTATCATTGCGAGTCCGGTCACTGCTTAATAACGAATTCCACAACAAGGTTACCTGGATCAACTGCGGGATTCCGGCGGGTATATAGTCTATAGTGTCTGCAAGCCCTTTCCGGCTGTTAATGCCGCGGACCCTGGTTACCCGGGACATGAATCACCGCTGCACTGCCGTGAAAAGCGGGCCCTGTAACGACACCAACACCGGGCGGGGAACATATATTATGAGTGAGCTCTTGTTACTGGGTGGAGGAGATTCATTCAGGGAAACCACCTGTAAACTGATTCAGAAAACGGATTTTTTTGCGGATTTCAGCCCGGGTGATATCGAATTTATTGCCAACTGGGTCAAGGCCTATTCAGCACCGGTCGGCGCCTATATCTTCAAGGAGGGCAGCGCCACGGCGAGCCTGTGTTTCCTGGTTGAGGGCAACATTTCCATATTCAAGGAAACCACGCCCAACGAGCATATGAAAATTGCCGATATTCTGGCCGGGGGCACAATAGGCGAGATGGGTATAGTGGACGGCAAACCGCTGTCCGCATCGGCCATTGCCGCCAGCGATTCCGTGGTGCTGTTAATGAGCCGTGAGGATTTCAGGGACCTGGTCCACGATCAGTGCGCACTCGGGGTAAGGTTGCTGTGGAAAATCGCCCAGATCATCAGTCTCAGGTTACGGCAGACGACGGGGCTGCTGGCCGAAATATCCGTAACCCGGGCCGGATTTCTGCCAACAACGGAAAAACCGGAATGAGCATGAAACCGGGTTCACGGTATGGACAATAAAAAAGGCGGGCTTCATGCCCGCCTTTGTTTTTCAACGCCCGGGGTTCAGGCAGCGGCCCTGCCGGCCAGCCATTTTTCCACTTCATCCGAGCCACCGATGTGTTCGCCGTTGATGAACACCTGCGGGAAGCTCGTGGCATTGGCAACCGCGCGCAGTGTGCGGTCGGTGTAGTCCTCGTTGAGAACCAGTTCCTCGTACTCGATGCCGGCTTCCTGCAATTGTGCCTTGGCCTTGACGCAGAAGGGGCAACCCTTGCGGCTGAACACGGTCACGTCCATGGGCTTGTTGGCATCGGGCGCGATGTAATTCAGTATGGTATCGGCATCAGAGGCTTCAAACGGATCGCCCGGAACTTCCGGCTCGATGAACATTTTTTCCACCACGCCGTCTTTTACCAGCATGGAGTAACGCCAGGAGCGTTTACCGAAGCCGAGGTCGTTCTTGTCGACCAGCATGCCCATGCCTTCGGTAAACTCGCCGTTGCCGTCCGGCAGAAAGGTGATGCGATCGGCATTCTGGTCGATTTTCCATTCGTTCATGACGAAGGCGTCATTGACTGAAATGCAGACGATCTCATCAACACCGTTGGCCTTGAACACGGGAGCGAGCTGGTTGTAACGTGGCACGTGGGATGATGAACACGTCGGTGTAAATGCACCCGGAAGTGAAAATACAACAACGGTCTTACCCTTGAAGATGTCCGCAGTCGTTACATCGACCCACTCGTGTTCACGTCGGGTACGAAAGGTAACTTCGGGTACTCTTTGACCTTCTTTACTGTTTAACATGGTATCTCCTTAAAATTTACGTGTATGTGTGAATGGTTAAAAATTCTCGATTTGGCCGGTGACTTCACCAGTCGGCCATGGATTGAATGCGATAATAGGCAATTATGAGCTATATATAAATTAAATTATATATATCAAGACAATAGTATTAATCTATCACGTGCAGACGATACCCGGGCAGTAACTTCACAGGTTATTGTATTTTAAGTAGATATAAGGAAAACAGGATCGGGGACACGTAGTGGAAGTCACACAATTACCCGCAGATCGAAATGCCTGATTTGCCCTGCCCGGTCCTGCAACAGTGATAATCAGGATTGAATTACCAGCAACTCCAGACAGGCGTGCACGAATCCGGCAGCTTCGAATACGATCCCATGGCGGACCAGCCTGATTCCATATTATGAAAATCCGAACCGCAGGAAGCAAGCAAGCCGCGGGCGTTGCAGATCTTTGCCAGTTTCAGGGTTTGCTCCTCGTTCTGCTGACCGTTAACCACTTCCATGCCGCTGCCGCCTGCTCCGGTAAAATCATCCAGCAATTCCAGCAGGCGCGTGCGCGTCAGCTTGTACTTGAGTGGATGGGCGAGAACAGCCGTTCCGTTGGCGACCGTGATCCACCGGGTAACACTGGCCAGATCCGCCCAGGATTCCCGGACATCACCTATCTTCCCCGACCCCAGGTATTTATGAAACGCGACATCCATGCTTTTGGTGATCTCGTTGTTGACCAGGTGGCGGGCAAAATGCGGTCGCCCGATATTGCCGTGACCGGCAATGGCCCTGACCGCAGGCAGCGGGTCGTCAATATCGAGTTTCTTTTGCAGGCGGCGGGCGATTTCAACGGCGCGTTGTTCACGGGCGGCCAGTTGTTGATCAACACCGCGTTGCAGTTCCCGGTTATCAAGATCAATATTGAGTCCGAGGATATGGATGCCGACGCCACGCCATGTGGTTGAGAACTCGATACCGGCGATAATCCTGATTCCGGATAGCTTGGGGACATCAATATCCCGGTAGGCGGCGATGGTATCGTGATCGGTGATGGATAACATATCAATACGCCGCTGTTGCGCCAGCATGACCAGGCCGGGCGGGTCGAGACTGCCGTCCGATCGTGTGCTATGCGTGTGTAAATCTACTTTCATTGGCCGGGTTCTGTGTCTGCGTGCTCATGAACTGCCTATTATATATGGATTGTCAGCATAAAAATGCGGTATGGAAATACGGCCCGGTCAGCGGCTGTCATGGTCATCAATCATTCCTGAACATCATGTATCTGGCGACTACGGCGAGAAAACGTTCACCACAAATCTTGCCGGTGCAGCATTGAATCGTCGGTAGCGCAGGACGATTGTCAATCTCTTGCCGCCGGTGGCGGTTGTTTCCTCCAGGCAATGAGCGGTTTGCCTTCCAGGGTAATGACAAGGCACGCCGTAATCACCAGCAGGGCGCCGATGCTGGAGCCGGCATCGGGAATTTCCTTCCATATCCACCAGCCGATCAGGGCGGCGATGAGTACGGTTACATAGGTAAACGGCGCAACCTTTACGGCCCGGTTATGGGTATACGCGTAGGTCAGGAAAGTCTGACCCAGCGTGGCGGTCATACCGGCCAGTACCATGATGATGAACGTCCGGGGTGATGGTGTCTGCCACAGCCAGAGCAGGGGCACAGCGGAGTAAATGGTCGTGAGCAGGCTGAAATAAAAGACTGTGCGTAAAACAGGTTCGGTGCTGGCCATGTAACGGATAATAATTTTTGCACAGGCTATAAAAAAACCGGAAGCCAGTCCGGCCAGGGCGGCAAGCGTGAACAGCTCGGTACCCGGTTTCAGGATCAGCGTGACGCCGATAAAACCGGTCAGAAGTGACAACACCAGGGCGCGATTCAGGGATTCACCAAGAATTAACGTCGCCAGGATACCGATAAATAACGGTGACGTGGCATTGAGCAGAGAGGCTTCCGCCAGACCGATATGACCGAGGGCATAAAAAAAGCTGGTTATGGCGCACAGGCTGATCAGGCTTCGAAACATATGCATTTTCAGCTTTTTTGTTTTCAGGTACTGGCGGCCCCGTGGCAGCACAACGGGCAGGATGATGGCCAGGCCGGCCAGGTTGCGCAGAAACACCAGCACCGGCAGCGGAACTTCCGCCGAGGCCATTTTGACGAGCCCGGCCATCACGGCAAAACTGCACGCTGCGGCAATGGCCGGCAAAAAACCGTGTACCAGAAAACGTTTGTCAATCATCGGTTGTGATAAATGCCGGAGCGGTAAACCCGGTCCGGTGATTAGGTTATACTCGGTGCCCAGAATATCACGGAGAATCCTGATGGATTCAGAATACTTTAAATCCGTCCTCATGGAACGCAGGCAGGCCATCGAATTGATCCGCAAAACCGGTGATGAGGCGGCGGGTGTAGTCGAACTGGATCAAACCCGTGTCGGACGTTTGTCGAGGATGGATGCCATGCAATCCCAGGCCATGTCCCGCGAAGCGCAACGCCGTCGCGAACTTGAACTCGCGCGGATCGACCAGGCGCTGCAAAAAATCGAAAGGGGTGAATTCGGGATCTGTGTCTCCTGTGACGAGGAAATCAGTATCGAACGCCTGAAACTGGATCCATCCAATCCGTTCTGCATTCATTGCGCAAAATAATTCCAGGATACCGATCATGAGTGAACAAGACGATATGTTAAGCCGGATATTCAGCATGCAAACGCAGTTGAATGATTATGTGTTCGAGAACAACCGGATTGCCGGCCCGGATGGCACGCCCCTGACCATGGCGGCGATTTTCGATGCCGTGAACCGGGGTGAACTGGGCGCCAACGGCTTGCCCAACCAGTGGCTTGCCCGCTATGCCAAGGCGATGCGGGACGAACTGAATGAACTCGACGAGGAACTGTTATGGAAATGGTGGAGCCGTGACGATATTGATTTGCAGAATATTCGCGTGGAATTGATCGATATGCTGCATTTCCTGGTCTCGGCAATGATCTGCGCGGGCCTGACGCCGGAGAAAGTCTTCGACGTTTACACACAAAAACACGCGGTCAATATCAAGCGTCAGGACGACGGCTACAGCCGCGCCGGCAAGACCGAGGAGGACAACAGGCAAATCACCTGACAGCCGTCGCCCTGCCATGAAAACGGTTCACGCCCGGGGAGTCAGCATTGCGCTGTTGCTGTTGTGCGTGGTCGTTCTGGTCCTGCTCTTTGCCGGTCAGGCCGGGCCCTATGCCTCCCGAAGTTTCAAGGCCCTGTGGAATCTGGGTCACCTGTTTGCCTTTTTTCTCTGGACACTCCTTGCTTTGCAAACGTTTTCCCGCCTGGCGGCCTTGCGCTGGCCGCTGCGTCTGCTGATCTGTGTACTCGCGGCGCTGGTATCGGGTGTGCTGATCGAATACCTGCAGGTGCCCCTCGGGCGTCAGGCCGAAGTGGCGGATGTCATCAACGATGTTCTTGGCAGTGTACTGGCTTTTGTTGTGTATACGGGAATCCACCGGAGAACCGCTGTCGTGCCGCTGATTGCCTGGTTGTTCGGCGTTTGCCTGATTATCGCCTGGCACAATCGAACCGGCATCATCCATTTATATGATGACATGATGGCGCGACAGCAGTTTCCCGTGTTGCTGGAATTCTCCATGCCTGTCGCGATCACACGCATCCATGGTGACGCCGTTGCCGGACTTGTCCATGACAATAATGAAACCGGGTTGAAACTGCTGCATGGCACCGACCGGTATTCAGGCTTTGCCATGAACTATTTTCCCCGTGACTGGCGTGGTTACAGTTCGTTACAGATCCGCATTGTCAATCCTGAAAATAGAGCACTGGATCTGACCTGCCGTATACATGACATCGTGCACAGCGATGGTGACGAGGAATACAGCGACCGCTTTAATCGCAGCTTTCGCATCGTGCCCGGCAACAATACCATCACGATACCGCTGGATGATGTGGCCGCAGCACCGGCCGGCCGCAGACTCGACCTGGCGCAGGTGGGGGGACTGGGATGCTTTACGGTCGATTTACCGGAAACCAGGGAATTACACCTGTATTCGGTGCAACTGCTGTAATGAAAAAGTTGTAAATTGGTGAGTTCAGATCAGAATGGCACTCAGTTTAACCTTGATCTTTTAATGATGCCCCTGATGAATGACACGGCATACGACAATGGGCTTCACAATGATGGCTACAAAAAACAGGACTTCCTCTGAGTCCGGGTAACTGCATGCCGGTACCCGGGGTTATTCCCGGTCAGCTTCATAAGGCACCACGCTCTCCTGCTCGTTCGGATCATTTCTTGAAACGATGGCGATTGCCGTTTCCGTGTCACTCAGATTACGCGGCTGGTGCGGGACATTCGGTGGGATGAAAATAAAATCACCGCTTTCATTGATGACGCTTTGTTCCAGGTTACTGCCGTAGCGCGTTTCCACCCGTCCCTGGATCAGGTAAACCGCCGACTCGAAGCCGTCATGGTAATGAGCTTCGGCCTCAGCGCCGGGTGGGATCATGACCAGGTTCATGGACAGCACCTTCGAACCGGCGCTGGCAGCCGATATGCCGTGAAAGTAGGGCAGTTTCTGTTTTGATATCAGTTCCTCGGGTGTCTTGATCACGACGATGCCGTTGTCGCCGGCCCGGGCCGGGTTAAGGAAAATGACGAATATCAGGATCAGGAAAGCTATTGTACGCTTGCTCATGGCCATTACTCCGCTTCAGTCTCCGGTATTGTGTTGTTTCAGTTTGGCAATTTTTTCATGCCAGCGTTCCAGCGCCCGTTCATAGTAAGTGTAGACACAGGGATCGCAGCCGCGTCCGCAGCATTCGGACGGATCCGGTTCACGCGGTCGTGGTGGCAGTTTGATGGTTCTGTTTGTCTTCTGGTTCATATCGCCTTACCAGCCGCCGCCACCACCGCCACCACCACCGCCACCGGAAGAACCGCCACCGCCGCTGCCGGAGGATGAGCCCGGGGCCGTGGAGGATGAGGCCACTGCACCGGACAGGGATGAACTCATGCCCGAGGTGAAATCTCCGATGTGGTGCATATTCCAGCGCGTCCCGTGATACCACCGCGGATGATAGGTCTGGCCCTGGCTCTCCAGATCCCGAAACGCACCGGAGAAGATATTGGCCCACTGCGTTTCCACGCCCAGGGCCATGGCGTATGGCAGATACGCCTCGAAACGTTCCGGGGTTTTTTCCGGGGCATACCTTGCTTCCAGTTCATTTTTTTCGGCGACCTCGATGTAGTGACGAAAACCCTCGATGTGATCCAGCAGTTCACGCCCGGCGCGGGTTGGCGCTTTCAGCAACTCGTAAAACAGCCAGTTGACCAGTATGGTCAGCAGGAAAATGATGATCAGGGTCAGCGAAGTCAGTTTCGCCAGTTCCTGCATGACAAACAACTCCGCGCCGATAAAGGGCAGGGCGAAGGCCGTGATGAAAATCGCCGGAATGATATATAACGGACTTTGACTGACTTTTTGCCATTGCAGCCACGCGTTCTTGAGCAGGAAAATAACGCCGAAGGTCCAGCCGGTCAGCCAGACCAGCAGAAATATCGCACCCGGAGCGAAACTGCTGCCGGCTGCCGCGATGGCGGTCACCAGCACGAGGATAGTGATCAAGACGCCGATGATGAAGAATGATCGGTTGGTGAGAAAATATATTTTTTCATAGTCCTGCTTCAACGATGCCTTGTGTGCCGCCTTCGCCGCACGGAATGCGGAATGATTTTCCTGTTCCATATCGATTTGTGTGCGCTTGTCAAACAGCGCCCCGGCCAGGGCATTTTCCCCCGGCGCCATGGTTACCACGGCATCCGGTTTTTTGCGGAGCTGGAATGTATTCCCGGATATCTCGCGGATTTCCAGGTAACCCTTGACGGCAAGATTGACCAGCGCCACGGCGAAACAGCTATTGTCATAGCCCATCTTTTCGATAAAGCGCATGGATGCCGGTGAATAGCCATTCGGCGGCGTGTACCGGGTAATGATGACACCGGCTTCCGGATCCCGGCCGGCTTTCAACCAGGCCAGCCAGTAATATGCGATCACGACCAGCAGGCCGATCAGCGCATGGAGAGCGCCGCGGTTATCATCGAGCAGGTATTGCAGTTGTTCCCCGGTAGTGGGTTCATCGATGTAGCCTTTGGGAAAGCTGACCACGATGGTCAGGCCATGTTGTTTCGGCAGGGCACGGGTGGTTTCGAAATAGACCAGGCCATCCCCACGCACTTCAGCCCGGTAGTTCTGTCCCTTGGCGCCCTGCGGGCCGGTGTAGGCTTCGACGCTGATCTCACCGGCCGGTATGCCGTCGGGCAGACGTACCCGTGCACTGGCCTTGCGAATGGGAAAATCCCAGTCGGTGCCGGTCACGTTCCAGTAGAGTTCGTCGTGATCGTCAAAGAAACCGAGCTGACGATTGGTTCTGTAGCGCAGGCTGTATTTGTGTTTACCGGGAGCCAGCGTTCGGTTCTTGTGACCGAAGTAGATGCGAATACCGTTATCCAGCACACTCGTATGGTAATCCTCGCGGTAATCATTGCGCGATACGGACTCGATTTCAAAACCGACACGGTAGCGATTGTTCATCCGGTCCCTGTATTCAGTGGGAAAATCCCGGTAGATCCCGCGCTTGATCTTCCTGCCTTCGGCGTTGACGGTGATCTGCTCGGTGACCTGCATCTCCGCGTTTTCGTAGACATCAATGTTACTGTGAAATTGAAGAATTTCTTCCGCGGCAAAACAGGAAACTGACAACAGCAAAGCCGACAACGCAGAAGTGATGAGCGTCAATGTTTTCATCTCAGTTCTCGTACTGGAAAAACTGCGCCTGTCGATAACCAAACAGTCGTGCCACCAGCATATCGGGAAAGGATTCGATGCGGATATTCAGGTTGCGCACCGCGCCATTGTAATAGCGCCGGGCATACTGCAACTGCTGCTCGACGTCAGTCAGATTCCGTTGTAAATCCAGGTAGGATGCGCTGGCCTTGAGATCCGGATAATCCTCGGCAATGGCCAGCAGCTTGTTCACGGTCCCGGCGAGTTCCTGTTCTACTTCACCCTTTCTGGCGATGTCGGCCACGGTTTCGCTTTGTTGTCTGAGTTCAGTGATGTGTGTGAGCATGGTGCTTTCATAGTCGGCATAGTGTTTCACCGCCTCCACCAGTTTCGGAATCAGGTCGTGGCGGCGCTTGAGCTGCACATCGATATCACTCCAGGCGGTGAGCACCCGGTTTTTATCGCGCACCAGCAGATTGTAGATAACAATTGCCCAGACAGCGGGTAATCCCGATACAAGCAGGTAGATTTCCAGGTACTGTAGCATGGTGGTTCAGTAGGTGATGCAGAGGATTATATAGCGGGCTTCGCCCTTGCGGGTACGCAGACAGACCTCATCGTCCGTGCATTTGCCAAGCAGGGTGCGCGCCAGCGGTGAATCCACGCTGATCCAGCCATCATCCCGGCCGATTTCATCCGGCCCGACGATGCGGTACTGAAAGCGGTTACCGGCATCATCTTCCAGCGTCACCGTGGCGCTGAAAAAGACGCGGTCGCTATCCGGCGTTGCTGCAGGGACATTGAGTTCGGGCAGGCGTTTTTGCAGGTAGGCGATACGCCGGTCGATTTCCCGTAATTGTTTCTTGCGGTAAATGTATTCGGCGTTCTCGGATCGGTCGCCTTCGGCGGCGGCCGCGGCAACCGCCTGGCGTACCTGTTCACGTTTTTGCCACAGTGATTTGCATTCCTGCTCCAGTTGCCGGTACCCCTCCGCGGTGATGTAGGGCGAGGGCGCCGGACCGCGTTCCCGCCAGCGACTCATGATCAGGCATTCTGCAGGGCTTGCAGAACCTTGTCCGGATGATCGGCCGCTTTCGGAACCCTGCGCCAGTGTTTGATGACCTTGCCATCCGGACCGATCCAGACCGTGGAACGAATCACGCCCTCGACTTTTTTCCCGTACATCATTTTCTCGCCGTAGGCTTCGTATTTGCTCATGACTTTTTTATCCGGGTCGCTGAGCAACTGGAACGGCAATTTGTATTTGCTGATGAATTTCCTGTGCGACGCCTGATCATCCGGTGATATACCGAGAACGACGGCACCGGTTTTCTGAATGTCCTTCCAGGCATCGCGAAAACCGCAGGCTTCTTTAGTACAACCGGGGGTGTCATCTTTAGGATAGAAATAGACGATGACGTGTTTGCCCTGCAATGACTTCAGAGATACTTTTTCGCCGCTTTGATTTACAAGGGTGAATGCCGGTGCGCGTTTGCCTTCTTCAATTGCCATGATGGTGTCTCCGAATTATTCGATTTCGTTAACAGGCGGACACCAGGTTCCGATGCCTCCTGAAATCCGCAACTCACTTCATTGTATCGGAGAAGGAGCGCCCGCTGTAGTTATCGAAGCCGGTAACTGCGATACACCCGGTGGCTGAAGCGGGCGGTTTCAGGGCAGTGACTCTAAAGCCGTGGGGAGTGGGCGTGACAGCAGGGAATACCGCACATCACCCGGCCGATGAATCCTGGCCGGGTTGTTTGATGGTCAAAATCTCCGGAGAAACAACCGGGTCATCAGCAGCCGCTCAGGCGGATTCGTTACCCTGATCGTGGCAAAGCAACTGGTACAGGTGATTCAGATCACGGATCGGCAGATCTCTGCCGCCGCGGGTGCCGTTGTTGATCCGGGTAATGGAACCCTGGGTGGTGTTGAGTTCTTCCAGCGCATTCAGTTGATCATGAACGGCCATATCGAGATCATCCTGATCCAGTTTGATGTCAGATAATCCGGGGATCCCGCCGCGTGCGAATGACTGGTTGGTTTTGCGGGAGAGGTCCTGGATTTCCCCGGCCACGGCGGCAAAGCCCCTGGCCTCACGGCCGGCCCGGGCGGCTTCCATCATCGTGTTCATCGCCAGTAAATGGGTCAGGGCGGTAACCGAGGAGAGTTGTTCCGGTTCTGTATGACTGTTCGGGATTTTTTTCATGCTTATCCTCCTGTCGAAAGTCGACTTCTCCGACAGGTATCGGCCGGGATGGCTGAAGCTTGAGGCATTGTGTCCGCGGCGCGATCGCTGTAATAATCCATTTGCCCCGGATTAAACAGGAGAACTCCCCATGCGGGCCATGGTTCTGGAAGAAATCCATAAGCCACTGGTTTTTAAAGAGTTATCAACACCGGCCTGCGGGCCGGACGAGATCCTGATCCAGGTCCAGGCCTGTGCCGTATGCCGGACCGATCTGCATATCTGCGACGGCGATTTACCGGAGCAGATGCTGCCCGTGATCCCCGGGCACGAGATCATCGGCACCGTCGCCGGGATCGGCGGGGATGTCACAGGCATGGCCGTCGGCGATACCGTCGGCGTACCATGGCTGGCCCGGACCTGCGGTGTGTGTGAATTCTGCCGCTCCGGCAGGGAAAATCTCTGTGATGAGGCGCAATTTACCGGCTATCACGTCAACGGTGGTTTTGCCGAGTATACGCTTGCCAGCCCCCGTTTTGCCTTGCCCGTTCCCCCGCATGCCGATCCGATAGCCACGGCGCCGTTCATGTGCGCCGGATTGATCGGTTATCGATCCTATCGAATGACAGGTGCAGCCCGCAGGCTGGGGATCTATGGATTTGGCGCGGCCGCCCATATCATCAGCCAGATTGCCCGGCAGCAGGGCCGAGAAATATACGCCTTCACCCGTGATGGCGATACCCGCGCCCAGGCGTTCGCCCGCCAGTTGGGGGCGGTCTGGGCCGGCAATGCCGGTGAACCCGCACCCGAATCCCTGGATGCAGCCATCATCTACGCGCCCGTGGGCGAGCTGGTTCCGGCGGCCCTGAAAGCGGTTAAAAAGGGCGGTGTGGTTGTCTGCGCGGGTATTCACATGTCGGATATCCCGGCGTTTCCCTACGCCATTCTCTGGGGCGAGCGGCGCATCCAGTCGGTAGCCAATCTTACCCGCAGGGACGGTGAGGAATTCATGCAACTGCTGTGTGACATGGCCATTCATACCGAGGTCAGCCGCTACAGCCTGCGACAGGCCAATGAGGCCATGGACGATCTGCGTGCCGGGCGTCTGACCGGCGCCGCGGTGCTGGACATGGGCAAGACCTGAGCCTATGGCCAGACATTCGCTGCCGTCCGGCTACAAGCTGCACTGGTATGTGGTTCGTGACGTCCTCGGACAGGGCGGTTTCGGCATTACCTACCTGGCTGATGATACCAATCTCAACCAGCGGGTCGCGATCAAGGAATACCTGCCGACGGAACTGGCGTTCAGGGAGGACGATGACTCGGTGCATCCGGTCTCCGGCGAGCACGGTGATCAATACGCCTGGGGACTGGATCGCTTCATCAAGGAAGCCAGAACACTGGCCCGCTTCAAGCACCCGAATATTGTCAGGGTGCTGACGGTATTCACCGACAACAATACCGCCTACATGGTCATGGAATACGAGCAGGGCCGTGCCCTGCATGATGTGTTGAAAGAACGCGGCATGTTGCCCGAGGCGGAACAGCGGCAATTGATCATGCCTTTGCTGGACGGTCTGGAACAAGTCCATGCCATGGGCTTCATTCATCGCGACATCAAGCCGGCCAATATTTACCAGCGCGAGGACGGCACACCGGTGCTGCTGGATTTCGGTTCGGCGCGCCAGGCGCTCGGCCAGCAGACACGGACGCTGACCACCATGGTTTCACCGGGTTTCGCGCCGTTTGAACAATACGTCAGCAAGAGTGACAAGCAGGGACCGTGGACGGATATCTACGGACTGGGCGCCACCCTGTATCGCGCCACGGTTGGCCGCTCACCGCCGAATGCCGTGGATCGCAGTGAGGCCTTGCTGCACGCCGGCAAGGACATTCTGGTGCCGGCCGTGGAGATTATGCCGGCCGGTTTCAGCAAGGCGTTTCTGCACGCTGTCGATCACGCGCTGTGCTTCAGGGCCGATGACCGCCCGCAGGATATTGCCGCATGGCGCAGTGAATTTACGGGCGTTAGCGCGGATTCAGAAGCCGCAACGCTGCCGCTGTATCCGAATGGTGATGCTGCGACGGAAGCCACGCCCGCGGCTGCGGTCAACGCGGGTGAAACCTTTCAGTTCGAATCTACCGGCAATGTATCCACCGGTGCTGATGAACCGGCGTCGGCACCGGCACCGGCACCGGCAACGCCGCATGTTGCGCCCGTCACACACCGGAAACTGAAGTGGGGGATCAGCCTGCTTGCAGTGCTGTTGCTGGCAGTACTCGTTCATAATGCCCGGCAAGATCCGCAAAAACCGGTCACTCCGCAGCCACAACAACAGGCGGAAGCCGGGTCGGACCGATCAACTCCGACCGTGTTGCCCGACAGCACCTCTGCTACAACAGTGTCGTCGCCGGACGGGGAAGAGAGCACCGATACGCAATCCGCCGCAGACACAGAGAACCGGATTGCCCGGCTTCTGCGGGTGGCCGGGCAGGATATCGAGGCACTGCGCCTGACCAGTCCCGAAGGCAACAATGCCGTGGAAAAATATCAACAGGTGCTGGGGCTCGAGCCGGAAAACCGTGAGGCCGCCACCGGGCTGTACACGGTTGCCGGCAAATACATCGAATTGATGGATGCGGCACTCATGCGTGAGGACTGGATCCAGGCCCGCAATTACCTCGGCAAGGCGGTCGATGTTGAACCGTCTCACTCCGGACTGGATGATGCCCGGCAACGCATGCGGGCCGCTGTAGCCGCGGCGTCACGTCAGAACCGTCCGGAGCCTGCACAAGCAGAATCAACACAATCGCAGGGTGACTTGCCTTCGGTGGTGGAGCAGGACCGCACCTCGCTGATGACGGAACAGGAACGCAGTATGCTGTTGCAAATAAGGGAGATGCTGAGCAGAAATCCGGACGACCAGGATGCCCGTAACCTGGCCAGACGCATGGCACGAAATTTTGAACGAAACCTGAAACAAGCGCTGGAAGCGGGAGAATTCGAACTGGCCGAGAATTACGTGCGTGAAGCGCTGGAAATCTCACCGGACAATGAAGGTTTGCAGAAAGCCCTGCGCAAGATCCGCGAAGCCAGAAAGAACAGCGGCAAATAGAATTTGCAATACGAGGTCATGACATCATGAGCAGTGACAAGCATAACATTGAAACACTGATCAGGAACCGGCGTTCAATCAACCGGTTCAAACCGCAGCCGGTACCTACTGATGTGATTCGCGATGCGATTGATACCGCGGTGTGGGCGCCCAATCATCACCTTACCGAACCCTGGCGCTTTTACCTGCTGGGTGCCGATACCCGCGAACAGGTTTGCCGCCTGAATGCGGAACTGGTCAGCGCTGCCAAAGGCGAAGAGGCCGGCCGCATGAAACTCGAGAAATGGTTACAGGTTCCCGGCTGGCTGGTGGTGACCTGCCAGAAATCAAATGATTCGCTGCTTGCCAAAGAGGATTACGCAGCTTGCTGTTGTGTGATACATAACCTGTCACTGGTGCTCTGGTTGCATGGTATTGGTATGAAATGGACCACCGGGGAAGTCATCCGCGCTGATCGCTTTTATGATCTTGTCTGGGTGGACCGGGAAGTCGAAGAGGTGGTTGGTCTGATCTGGTACGGTTATGCCGACGAGGACCCGGTCAGCACCCGGCGTAATGCGATCGAACTGACGACGGAACTACCCTGATTCTGTGCTCAGTCATCAATCATTTGTCGGGCAGGTCTGGCCTTGCAGGTTCGGGTCGCATCCCGGCATTCGCTATTGTTGTTTAACAGATCGATGGCAGGCCTTGTGGGGTACCTGCGGCGAAGCTCCAGCAGGCGTCGTGCTTCCAGCATGCTCAGGCGTTCACTCTGACTTATGGATAAAAGAATGTTCTCTTCAGCGGTATCAATCATGATGCATTACCTGTGTTTCTTCCAGCCGGGTATATCAGTCTAGCCTGATAAATTTACTGTTTAATGACACGATTGATATAGGGTTTTTTCCCTTTGTGATCAGGTATTTTTCATAAAAATGTCATGTGTTTTGAATTGAATTGTCATATTTTTTGATAAGACTTCGCGTGAACTTTCACTTGCGTGGATCTTATGAAGAACATTCACAGGATCGAGCCCACCTACTACCGTTCCATATTCATCTCTGATGTGCACCTGGGTTTTCCCGGATGCAGCGCCGGTTATCTGCTGGATTTTCTGCGTTCCACCCGCTGTGATTACCTGTACCTTGTCGGTGACATCATCGATATCTGGCAGATGAAACGCAAACTGCACTGGCCGCAGGCGCATAACGATGTCATTCGCACACTGCTCGGCAAGGCCAAGCACGGCACCCGGATCATTTACGTTACCGGAAACCACGATGAACTGCTCAGGGATTTTTCCGGTATGAGTTTCGGTAATCTTACCCTCGTCGATGAAGCCATACACGAAACCCGCTGCGGCAAGCGTTTCCTGGTCATCCACGGCGACCAGTTTGACGGGGTGGTTACCAATTCGAAAATGCTGGCGCTGCTGGGCAGTGCATTGTACGAGGTTCTGCTGAAAGCCAATACCTGGGTAAATGTCATTCGCCGCCGCTGCGGGCTGTCCTACTGGTCGCTGTCCAATATGCTGAAACACCAGGTCAAGGAAGCGGTAAAGTACATCAGTAATTTTGAGGCCGCACTGGTTCATGAAGCCATGACCCACGGTGTTGATGGAGTTATATCCGGTCATATCCATCGCGCCGAGATAACACGCCTCGATAATATGGTGTATTGCAACTGCGGCGACTGGGTGGAGAGTTGCACGGCGCTGGTGGAAACACACCAGGGCAGCATGGAACTGTTGCACTGGACCGATAAACAGCATTCCATCAAGCAGCACGATCTCGTGGCATGAAGATTGTTGTGGTTACCGACGCCTGGCGACCCCAGGTCAATGGTGTTGTCCGCACCTACGAATACATGCAGCGTGAATTGCAATTACTTGGCCATGATGTTCAATTCATCCATCCCGGCGAATTTCACACCATTCCCTGCCCGACCTATCCATCGATACGCCTGGCTGTCATGCCGTACCGGGGCGTACGCGCGCGCCTTGAATGCATCAACCCCGACGCTATTCATGTCGCCACGGAAGGCCCGCTGGGTCAGGCGGCGCGTAAATACTGTTTACAAAACCAGCTGCCGTTTACCACCTCCTACCACACGCAGTTTCCCGAATACTTCCGCGCCCGGGTTCCGTTGCCATTGTCTCTGGGCTACGCCATGGTGCGCAGGTTTCATCAGCCCGCGGTGAGAACCATGGTGCCGAGTCAGTATATGCGTGGCACACTGATTAACCGTGGTTTTGAAAATGTGATCGTCTGGTCACGTGGCGTCGATGCCGCATTGTTCAAACCGGGACCCCGGAATATTTTCGATCACAAACGCCCGATCTCCGTGTACCTGGGTCGCGTCGCCGTGGAAAAAAACATCGAGGCATTCCTGGATCTCGAATTGCCCGGTACCCGGCTGGTGATCGGTGATGGCCCGGACCTCGACAAATTGAAGTCCGCCTACCCGGATGTGATTTTCACCGGCTTTAAATTCGGTGAAGAACTTGCTGCCATGCTCGCAGCCTGCGATGTATTTGTGTTTCCGAGCCGTACCGATACCTTTGGTATCGTTCTGCTCGAAGCCATGGCCTGCGGACTGCCGGTGGCGGCCTACCCGGTCACCGGGCCCATTGATGTCGTCAAACAGGGCGTGACCGGCATACTCGACGAAGACCTGAAGGCGGCGGTGGAAGGCGCATTGCAACTCAATCGCGATGATTGCGTGGTCTATGCAAGAACGTTTTGCTGGCGCGCTTCCGCTGAGTGCTTCCTGCAGCATCTCGCCCCTGTGAATCCTCACCCGGATCCGCAATCGATCAGTGACGCCTGTGCAACCGGCTGATCAAACCCCGTTTGCACTTTATGGCGCATTGGCAGGCACGGTAACGGAACCTGTCCCATCCTGTTTGGTCCGGTCAGCATCAGCAAGGACTATGAGACTGTTTCACGACATTTGCTGGTGGACTGCCTGAGCATAAACAACTTTGAATCCTCATTATCCTGTCTGGTCAGGCCACGTAATCCATACAAACGTCATGGTCAGGTTGCCTGGCTGAAGCAGGAACTGGAGAAAGACAACAAGGGTGTCCCGGTACTGGTGAAACAGTACCTGAAACTGAGAGGACGTTTTGTCGCTTTTAACGTTGATCCCGATTTCAGTGAGGTCGTGGATGGCTTGATCTTTGTTGACCTGCGCAAGACGTACCGCACGGTTCTGGATAAATACATGGGGCAGGAAAACGCGATGCGGTTTCTGGCCGGACTGGGTACCCCCGGCAGGATGGATCAACAAATAGTCAATTACCGCTAGCAGGACACAGAACAGGTTGACTCGACCAGAATAAAAAAGCCGCTTGAAGCGGCTTTTTTACTGGTAGGTAATGTTGAGAAAGTTCAGGTACGGCGCCTGCGCGACATCCCCAGCGTTATCAGACCCAGACCCAGTAATGCCAGCGCGCCAGGTTCGGGAACGGCCGTGATATCCATGGCACTGAGGTAGAATTCGTCCGCCCGCAAATCTGTACCGGAATAATACGAAATGATCAGTGATTCACCGGCCACAAAAGAGAGCACGGAATTATACAGATAGTCATTGTTACTGCTGCTAATGCCGGAACTGCGGCTCGGATCGATATCGGTATAGGCAAATGTGACGTCACTACCGCCAATGGTGATCGTGTCGCCGTCAAGGTGTCTGTCCGGGTCATGGTTGTTATTGAACCACAGTTTGGAAATGGTGACGGCCTCGTTGAATACGAAGACGAGATATTCATAATATGTTGAGTCACCGGTGACGTTATCGTCGCTGGAAGGTGTGCACTGGTTGCTGCTGGTCAGCGCCTTGCAGACACCAAGACCGGCATTACCCTTGTCCATGTAGGCATAGGCATCGAGAACACCGGTACTGTTTGAATACTTACCGAAAATGTCGACATCGAGATTGATATCAAATCCGGGTGTTGAATCGAGATTGATGGATGAGTAGCCACGTTCATTGGTGTTGGCAATGGCCTTGAAATCCAGAACTTGTGCAGAAACCGGCGCTGCGATGAGCAACAAGCACTGCAACAACAGGGTATTGAATGTCTTCATTGTTCTTTTACTCCGTGTAGATGAAGTTTTAACTGAATCGTTGAATCAATTTAGTGCAATAACCGTGACAGTTTTATAACTTATTGATTAATAATATGAATTACTTGCTTATATCTGGAGTGGGTGTACAGACTGTAAAGCTTTTCGACGATAGGCGAGATTATCGCAACGCACCGGAATAGTGCATTAGGTGCTAACAGATTGTTTTTACAAGGAAAAATGACTGAGGTATGAAATCAGGATATGTAAAGTTTTCTCAATCCATACGACCCGAGTCCTGAATGATCGTTGTCATACCGATACCGATCACAACAAACACCATAACCAGATACAACGTGTTCAGATTGAATAGCCGCAGAATGGCAAAACCCGCAACCACCAGAATGAGTTCGTACCAGTTATCAACGCACTGGGATACACGGGGTCGAATCAGGCTGCAGCCAGCAACGCATCTCTGCAAGCCATGCCGGCAAAAAAATCATTGCCGCGATTTCCGTTAATTAATTAATGGCTGAAATCGGGGTACTGTCGCCACCACAGCGTCTGATCGAAACCGGCGAATATGAGGTTTATCTCGCCCGCACTGCCGATACTCCCATGGTCCTGCAGGAGATCGGCCGCCTGCGCGAGTTGACGTTCCGGCAGGCCGGTGAGGATACGGGCAGAAGTATGGATCTGGATTTGTTTGATTCATACTATCACCACTGTTTTTATGGAACTGTGAGCAACAGGAACTGGTGGGCGCCTACCGTCTCGGCCTTGTTCACGAGATCCTGCAGCATTATGGTCGCAAGGGGCTGTATACCTGCTCGTTATTCAAATTCAAGCGTGGGATCCTGCCGCTGCTGGATCGGGCTATCGAAGTCGGCCGTTCCTTCGTTCGCTGTGAGTATCAAAAAAGTTTCCTCGCACTGAACCTGCTCTGGCGGGGTATCGGTGTATTCGTGGCGAAACATCCAACCTGTCCTGTACTGTTCGGACCGGTCAGTATCAGCAAGGAGTACGGTCTTGTCTCAAGGCACCTGCTGGTGGATTGTCTGAGTTTGCACAATTTCGAGCCCACGCTGTCGCCTTACGTCAAGGCCCGCCGACCCTGGCGCAGCGGTGGACAACAGGCCTGGCACAAGCAGGACCTGGACGCCATTGACGATCTGAACCTCGTATCCGATATTGTTTCAGCGCTGGAAAAGGACAACAAGGGTGTGCCCATACTGGTCAGGCAGTACCTGAAACTCGGCGGACGTTTTGTCGGATTCAACATCGACCCGGAGTTCGCCGACGTCGTTGATGGATTGATCTTCGTGGATCTGCGCAATACCCGGCGCAGCATGCTGAATAAATACATGGGTGCTGATCACTCGGCTGCTTTCCTGGCCGGTCACGTTGGGGCGCTGAAAAACACGGATGAAACGATCAATGTCAAGGCCTTCCGGTAGTACGGTGCTGTAAAGTTTTGTAATCAGTGTCTTCCAGCGGTTCACGAACACGATCTGTTGTACCCTCATTGCTGTTTTTTTATTCCCCCCGGGTTCTTGCTGGAATCCTTGATACAGTCTTCACTGCATGCCGGCTTTTCCCGAACCTTATTACGGGCGTCAACCCAGCCGGCGTACACGTTCATAATTCCTACGCTGACTACAGGAGTGAATGGGCGTGATATATCCACCGATTCAGAGGATCCGGACAATCGCTCCCTGTCCGGTTACGACGCCCGGGAAGTGAGTTGAATTACCGGAATAAAGGCGTATCGTTAACATCAAGTATTCGGAAAAAACGTTCCGATATCACATTAGTATCAGGTAAATATATGTGAAGTCAGGCTCTTATCATCATGCGCATGGCCGTGAGAAAACCCGGGAGACCGCCAGTAACAACATTGGTTAACGTGGCCTTACTGACACAGCTTCGCGCCGATACACGTAGCCGGCATCAACGGCTGGAATCGTTGCCGGCCATGCAGCGTATTTTCAGGCAGAATTATACCCGCACTGAATACATCAGGCTTTTGCAGATATTTCTGTCAATTTACCGCCCCCTGGAAGACTTACTGACGCAACCGGGACGAACCATGACGGTCAATCTTGGTTACCGGATCCGCAGCGCGGAACTGGAATCGGACCTTTGCGTATTGAAGGCGGACATCCCTGTCGCTGAATCCCCGGCACCGTTGCCGTTATTTAATTCCGACGCGGCTGAAGTCGGCTGCCTTTATGTACTCGAAGGTTCCAGGCATGGTGGACGGGTCATGGCCGGGCATCTGGCAAAAACCCTGGATTTGACAGTTGATACAGGACTGCGATTTCTCACCGGCGCGGATAGTGATCAGGGAAAAAGCTGGAACCAGTTTTGCCGCAGGGCGGAAGCCTTTTGCAGTTCACAACCATTGATAAACGAGGCTGTATCCGGGGCTGCAGCCACATTTGATTGCTTTTACGAGTACCTCGCCCGTGAATAACCAGTTCACAACAGATGAACATGATCCACGTGTTGCTCTCTACGAGGGTTGTGAAAACGAACCCATCCATATGCCCGGTAGTATACAACCGTTTGGCGCCCTGCTTGTCGCAGATGAAGCAACGGGGAAAATCCTGCAGGTCAGCATCAATATCGAAAATTACACCGGCTTTTCAGCGAATGATTTACTCGGCAGAAAGCTGGATGAATTACTCGGCGAGGAACAGGCGTCCCTGGTTTACAGTGTTGATCTGGCACCCTCGTTTCCGAATATGCATGAGCCATTACTTGTGAATATCACCGATGATAAAGGTTTGAATCACGAGTTGATTATAACGGCACATAAAAATTCCGGGGCAATCATGCTTGAATTCGAACGCTATGAGACTGAGTACCTGAATCCGGTTACTGCCCATCATGGATTACTGTCCGCGCTGGTCCGGTTGGGCCAGGTTGAGACAGAAAACGAATTGCTGCAACAGGCCGTTGTTGAAATACAGGCACTAACACAATATGACCGGGTAATGTATTACCGGTTTGACAGCGACGGCACAGGGATCGTTACCAACGAGGCAGTGGCTGACAATTCCGTCAAATCCTACCTTGAACACAGGTTTCCGGCTGCCGATATACCCGCCCGTGCACGTGAACTCTATCTTAAAAATCCCTTGCGGTTTATCTTTGATATCGATGCTGAACCTGTACCGATCGAGCCGGAAAAAAACCCGCTGAACGGGCGCAGCCCCGACCTGACCTATGCCACTTTCAGAAGTATTGCTCCCGTACATATACAGTACCTGCGCAATATGAATGTACAGGCCAGTCTTTCAATATCCATAGTTATTGAAGGGAAACTGGTGGCCTTGATTGCGTGCCATCACCGTGCAGCCAGAACGGTATCGATTCATGCCCGTGCGGCCTGCCAGAGCCTGAGTGTTGCCATAAGTTCACACCTGGCAAGATTAAGTTCGTCGTCCAGGGTGCTGCTAGAGAATGAGACACAACATGCTCTTGAAGAATTTACCCGGGAAATCATAAAAGGTCAGAGATTTATAACTGCTTTCAGGCATCATGCGCAGACACTCATGACGCTGCTCGAGGCTGACAGCCTGTTTCTGAAATTCGGGGATGAATACATCACCGAACCCAAACATGCTGGAAGTTTCTTTCTGGCACCGGATCATGAGGCCATGCAGCATACTGTCTATATTTCGGATCAGCTGGGGCAACTCTGGAATCTACCCGATGACCAGCTGGAGTATCTTACAGGCGGTATTATCATCAATCTGGATGAGAAAGATTACCTGTGTTTTGGCAGGGCTGAATACCTGAAAACCATAACCTGGGGTGGTGAGCCTTCCAGATTGTCGAATGAAGATACCGCGGCCATGCGGCCCTTGACCCCACGCGCCTCGTTTGAATCATGGAAAGAGACAATCCGTGGGAAAAGCAAGCCCTTTAACAGCCGTGAATACATTGTCGCTGCTGAAATACGAAAAATCCTGATCGAGGTGCGTGCACTGGAGTTTCGCCGTATTGCCGAGCAGGAATTGCGCTATGAAGCGACTACAGACGCCTTGACCGAATTGATAAACAGAAAGGAATTGTTCAGGCGCGGTGAGGAGGAAATTCAGCGCGCACGGCGTTATGGCCGTGAATTGTCAGTGATTTATTTTGATATCGATCATTTCAAGGCAATCAATGATACATACGGTCACGATGCCGGCGACGCAGTCCTCCGCTATCTGGCTGCTGTCTGCAGGGAACGGCAGCGTATCAGCGACATTTGTGCACGCATAGGCGGTGAAGAATTCGTGTTTTTGTTGCCGGAAACCGGTTTGGAAGATGCCATATCTTTTGCCGGGTCTCTGCGCAGTTTTTTCGAAGCCAGTGTAGTGAAACACGATGAAGGAGAAATTCGTTTTACCTCAAGCTTCGGTGTAACACTGTTTAATTCCGATTCCGACGCAAGCCTCGAGAACACGCTGAAACGCGCAGACAAGTTGTTGTATGAAGCCAAGAACGCGGGCCGCAACCGGGTTTTGTCCGGATGAAATAAACAGTATCCGGTGCTGATCCGGGTGGGTAAGATCCCCCGTTAATTCTATCCTGCCCGGCATGGGGAATCGATCGAACCCCTTTGCGAGTCATTCCGTGCGCAGCGCGTCCAGCGGTTGCATCGCGGCGGCGCGCCGGGCCGGAATAATGCCGGTGACGAGACCGATGATCAGGGCCAGCAGCAGGGCGATGCCCACATAACTCCAGGCAATGGCGACCGGTAATGAGGGCAGCAGCAGTTGCACTGTCCAGATCAGGGCGACGGCGGATCCAACACCGAGCATGCCGCCGGCCAGGCTCAGCACCACGGCCTCGGCAAGGAACAACTGCAATATATGTCCGCGCCTTGCGCCCAATGCGCGCAGCAGGCCGACTTCCGATGTTCTTTCCGTGACCGAGATGGTCATGATGGTCAGGATCCCCACCGCGCCGACCAGTAGCGAGATACCGCCAATGGCGGCCACGCCCAGTGTCAGGATATCGAGAATGGAGCCGAGTACGTCCAGCATCTTGTCCTGCGTGATCAGTGTGAAGTCTTCATCGCCGTGCCGGGCGACAAGCACGCGGCGGATGTCATCCTGAATGACCTCAACGGAGGTTCCGGCTTTATAAAGAATATCGATTTCCATCAGACTTTCACGGTTGAACATCTCCAGTGTCTTGTCGACGGGCAGGTATATGGTGTCGTCCAGATCGAAACCGAGCATCTGTCCCTTCGAGGCCATGACCCCGATAACACGGTAACGGTTGCCACCTACACGGATACGTTCTCCCAGTGGATTGCGATTGCCGAACAACTCATCGCGCAGTTTCGATCCGAGTACGGCAAAGGCGCGTGAAGCCCGCATGTTGTCCGCGGGTAAAAAGCGGCCGCTGCCCACCGGCATCTTCCAGGTTTCGGGGACACCGGAATTAACGCCCAGCACCACGGTACGGCGTGCGCGTGATCCGTATTCGACACTGGCATTACCCTGCACGACCGGCACGGCGGTAATGACGTTGTCGATGCGGGACAGTGCTTGCAGATCGTCAATGGTCAGGGGCCTTACGGTACTGATGGTGGCGCCGGATATTCCGAAGGTTTCCGTTTTGCCCGGTACCACCGCAATAATGTTGGTGCCGAACTGGGTGAATTCGTTGACGACGAACACCCGTACGCCCTCACCGATGGACGTCAGCAGGACCACTGAACCGATACCGACGAGTATGCCGAGTACGGTCAACGCGGATCGCAGACGGTACGCCAGTACCGCGCCGACGGACAGTGTTAGCAGGTCGCGCGTGCGCATGATTCAGTGCCTGGCCAGCGCCTGTATGGGATCCATTCGCGCCGCGCGTCTGGCCGGCAATACACCGAAGAGCAGGCCCGTGATCAGCGCGATGCCGCCGGCGGCGAGAACTCCCCAGAGTGGCGCGACAAAGGGAATGTCCGGATACAGGCGTTGCAGGAGTTCCACCGCACCCAGTCCCAGTAATACACCGGCAACCGCGCCGAACAGCGACAGCATCAGCGCCTCGGTTATGAACAGGCGCAGGATGGTACGGGCGGGTGCGCCGACGGCCTTGAGCAAACCGATCTCGGCGCGGCGCTGGGCGACCGAGACCAGCATCACGTTCATGATCAGGATCCCGGCAACGGCCAGGCTGATGGCGCCGATACCGGCGATGCCCAGCGTCAGCGCATTGAGGATCCTGTCGAAGGTGGCAATGATACTGTCCTGGGTGATGATGGTGATGTCATCTTCACCTTCATGCCGTTGACGAATGATGTTGCGAATGTCTTCACTGGCTGCCTGCATGGCCGCGGGTGTTTTTGCCTCGATCAGCACCCGGAACAGGCCCGGCGAATCAAATAGTATTCTGGCCGAGGCAACCGGAATCATCACCACATCGTCCATATCCACACCAATGGATACGCCGGTGGATCGGGTTACGCCGATGATGCGGCAGCGGCGATCGCCCATGCGCAACCATTCACCCAGGGATCGTTCCGGTCCGAACAGTTCGCTGCGGATTTTTTCACCGATGACACATACCGGTGCGGCCTGTCGCGGATCCGTATCCGGCAGGAAACGGCCTTGCGATAGTTCGAGATGGCGGACTTTCTGCATCGATGCCGTGGTGCCGAGGATATTCACCTCGCGTTCCCTGCCACGCCAGTTAATCGGTGCCGAGCCCACGGTAATCGGCGCAACGTACCTGATGTTGTGCGAACGTAACAATGCCAGCGCATCATCGATGGTCAGGTCTCTCGGTGTTTCGCCCATCAACGGCGGCGGGCCGCCGGTGGTTTCCGAGCGACCGGGCAGAACGATGAGCAGGTTCGTGCCCAGCGCTGCAAATTCGCCGGTAACGTAACGGCGGGCGCTGTCACCCAGTGCCGTCAACAGGATGACGGAACTGACACCGATGCCGATGCCGATCAGGATCAACAGCGTTCGCAGGCGGTGGGCTGTGATCGCCCTGAAGGCAAGATTGATATTATCGGCGTAGCGCATGGTCAGCCCTGCTTGTCTTCGGCGATACGGCCATCGACCAGTCTTAACCGGCGCTGTGCCCGTTTACCGATATCAGCATCGTGAGTGACGATGATCAGGGTGACATTATCGCCATTGAGTTTTTCCAGCAGGCTGATCACCTGTTTGCCGGTCGTCTGGTCAAGGTTGCCGGTCGGTTCGTCGGCGAGGATCACGGCAGGTTGCATGATGGTGGCACGGGCAATGGCCACCCGCTGGCGTTCACCACCGGAAAGCTGATCCGGCCGGTGATCGCCGCGTTTTTCAAGGCCGAATACGTTCAGTGCGGCTGCAACCCGCTGGTTTCTTTCCGGCGCTGCGAGGCCGGCCAGGATCAGGGGTATGGCGATATTTTCACTCGCCGTCAGTCGCGGTATCAAATGAAAGAACTGGAATACAAAACCGATGTTCTCGCGGCGTATCGTCGCCAGTTCTTCGTCGGCGAGGCCGGTCACATCGTGATCATTCAACGTGTAGCTGCCGGTAGTGGGTCGATCCAGCAGGGCCAGGATGTTCAGCAAGGTGGATTTACCGGAGCCTGACGGTCCCATGATGGAGACATAATCACCGGCGCCGAAATCAAGATCGATGCCGGCCAGCGCATGCACGGTTTGCCGGCCGAGAAGGAAATCCCTGCCAATGCCGCGCAGACTGATCATTGATCCGGGGTTGTCTCCCCGCCGGATTCAGGCTGCACGAAGGTCCCGGGCCTGACGCCTTCGCGGCCGACGGAAAGCACGATCCTGTCTTCGGCTTTGAGGCCGGAGATGACCTCGGTGAAATTCCAGTTGGCGATACCGGGTTCGAATGTTTTTTCCATGATGATGCCGCTGTGTTCATCAAAGAGATAAACGCGATAACCCTCGAGCACGGCTTCGGTGGGCACGCGCAGTACATCCTCTTTTACATCGAGAAATATTTCGATGTCCGCGCTGTAACCGGGTAGCAGGCCCTGCAGATCTTCCGGATCGGTCAGTTCGACCTCGACTTCCACGGTACGCGCCTGTTTCTCCAGGTCCAGCACGTAGGGTGCAATACGGCGCACCGTGCCGTTGCAGCGCCGTTGCGGAAAGGCGTCGAGCTGCACGCAGGCCCGCAGGCCGGGTTTGATGGGTGGCGCATCGACCTCGTCAATCGGTGCGGAGACATAAAGGCAACTGCTATCGATGAGATCCAGTGCCGGCAGCGTGGGGATCCCCGGAGGTGAGGGCGTTACGTACTCTCCCAGTTCAGCATTGACTTCAGCGATGGTGCCGGCAAACGGCGATTTGATAATCGTGCGTTCAAGCGCGGCGCGGGCAACGGCTATGCGGGCATCGTGAACGAGGCTTTGCGCCCGGGCACCCCTGCACGCTGCCTGTTTCGCATCGAATTCGGTTTGCGCCCGATCCACCTGTTCATCCGAAACCAGCCTGTCCTTTTGCAGGCGCTGGATGCGCTTCAGTTCCCGTTCGGCGCCGGTGGCAATAGCGCAGGCTTCCTGGACCCTGGATAATGCAGCCGTTTTCTCGGCCTGGGCCAGGTTCAGTTGCGCCCGCAGGTCATCATTCCAGAGTTCCAGCAGGACATCACCGGCCTTGACGCTGTCGCCCTCGTGTACCGGCAGGCGGGCGACTTCCCCACCGATGGCCGGCGCCACCATGGAACGGCGGCAGGCCTTTACCGTTCCGACACGCGTGTTGGCGACGGTTTTCTCGACCCGGCCCCGTTCCACGGTGTGTATCGTCACCAGCACCGGCTCGGGGCGTGTGCCATACCAGATCATGGCGCCGATGGCGCCGAGCAGGATTACTATCCATATGGAACGAACAGGCAGTGTCATCTCTGCATTTTGTCAAACTGTTGCGGTTAACAACAGATCTGTTTTCGTTATTGTCGATCAGTCCTTGACATACGGGGACGGGAGGGAAGGGTGCGCATTTAATGCCACTGCTCTATCACATTTTCCTGAAGGTGAGAGCGTCTCTGTACAGTTCCGGATTATCACGCTCTGCGACTATAGCTTGTGCAAGCTCATCCGCAGAGTGAAAATCCCTGCCAATGATGTCGGCATTCAGCAGACGAATTGTCAGTGTTGTAGCCTTTATAGTGTAATCTGCATACTGGTAATTCCGATCGTCATCGGGGATGTCTCCATCGGAGTTACCGAACCATTGCAACTGTACCAGTGTCATGCCGGTGAGTTCGAACAGATGAGCCCGGGCATACAGTTCGGTTTTTGCACCTTCGGGCCAGGAGATGAAGTATTCATACTCATCAAGTGGCAGGATCAACAATGACTCGGTGTCGCCATCGGGTTTTGTTCGTTGCCAGAGTCCGGTTGCGTTTTCATCGATGCGCATTTCCGGTTTTTCAGACAGTGACACGGTGAAGTCACAGGCAGTGAGCACTATTGCAGCCAGAGTAACCAGGAATATGTTCGGGAAATTGTTCATAAGGCCGGTCTCATTTGTCTTGATAGGGTTATCCAGGCGTCAACGTGCACAATCATTTTAACTGCGATCCATGCGGATCGGATGTTATTTTCCCTCTTTACCCAGTTTTTTCATGCGTTCGAGCCACTTCTTGCGCCGGCTGTCATCCTTCTGCTCGATCATACCGATGATACTTTCACTGACAGGACCGATACCGCAGAATTTGAGAATGTTACGTTCCAGACTCTTCAGGCTATGAGCACCGAAGTACCAGCGATACACAAGAGCAGGCATACCCATGGTGACCACGATACGGGCGGAACGGCCGCCGAGATGCTTTTCCCAGGTAATTTCCTCCTTGAGTTCACTGATCGCAAATTCCGGCCGTAATGCCTGTTCCAGAAATCCTTTTAACACCGCGGGCATGGTTCCCAGCCATAGCGGGTAAATGATCACCAGGTGTTCCGCCCATGCAATATCCTCCTGTGCCTTCCGGATACAGGGTGGCGGGGCTTTTGTTTTCCAGTCCTCCCTGTTTCTCAGGAGCGGAAAATCAAGGCCGGCAACGCGTATAATCCTGATCGGGTGCCGGCCGGCTTCGGCGCCTTCCCGGTACGCTTCCGCCAGGGCATGACAATAATGACTGTTGTCGGGATCGGGGTGTCCCTGAATGATGGTGATGTGTTTCGACATGAATATTGGCTCGCAGCGGCTACCTTACCCGGATTTGTTCCAGCACCCGCCATTCCTCCGTTTCAATCAATATATGCCAGTCTCCCGGATTCAATCTGGATACCGGCACGGCATAGCGGTTTTCACCGCTGCGGCTGACACTGAATACCTGGTCATATCCCTTGCGTGTGGCGTGCAGCAGGCTGATCCCCAGTTGCTCCGGCAGGGTGTAATTGTCATCGGACGACATCACGACCATTAATGTGTCGCCGGCACCTGTGTAGTGAATGGTTGCTGCGAGGTTATGTTCCCTTGCTGCACGGTCCCGGTCCAGGGTGCGATTGATTTCCAGTCCCTGCTTGTAGTAATCATCGACGACAAGTCCATCTTCCGAGCGTATAGCCAGGATGATGGTAATGATGCCGGCGATGACCGCAGCAGCCGGGAATGCAATTACCATCCAGACAAGGGGTTCCCTGTACCAGGCGGGATGTCCGTTGGTGTGGCTCATGGCATCGGTCCGATAAACCTGGCATGTTCGCTGACGCTGAGTTCGGGATCCGCTGTGGCAGTGAGGGTAAATTCGATATCCGAACTGCGTGACGTTAATGTATCTTCCCTGACCAGCAGGCGCACCGGCAGGGCCATGACCTTGCCGCTATCGACCCTGATCTTCGCCTGTTCCAGTTCCAGCCTGATATCGTCGATACCGCTGACAGAAAGTGAGTATGTATGGGGCTGTTCGTCCATATTAATTATCTTGAGTTTATATACATTCTCGATCATGCCACGGCTTTCACGGTAAAGCTGGTTACGGTCACGGATCACATCCAGCGCCAGCGGTGTGCGTGTGCCGGCAATGTAGATAAAAAGCCCGGTCAGGGAGAGTAGAATCGTGCCATAGATAACTATCCGTGGACGTATAATCCGCGACGGTTTGCCTTCTATCAGGTTCTGTGTCGTGTAGCGGATCAGTCCGGGTTCATAACCGACCTTGTCCATGACATCGTTACAGGCATCAATGCAGGCCGAGCAACCGATGCATTCGTATTGCAGACCGTCACGGATATCAATCCCCGTGGGACAGACCTGAACGCACAGGGTGCAGTTTATGCAATCACCGAGCTGTGCGCGTTTTTCCTCGTCATCAAAACGTCGTCGTCCCCGAGGTTCACCGCGTTTGGCGTCGTAGGAAACGACCATGGTGTCATCGTCGAACATGGCGCTCTGGAAACGGGCATAGGGACACATGTATATGCATACCTGTTCGCGCATCCAGCCGGCATTGCCGTAAGTGGCAAATCCATAGAACAGCATCCAGAAAGTCGCCCAGGCACCCAGTTCCAGGGTCATGATCTGGCTGGTCAGTTCGCGTATGGGCACGAAATAACCGATAAAGGTTGCCCCCGTGTGCAGGGAGAAAATTATCCACACGGCATGCTTGGTCGCCTTGATGCGGAATTTTTTCCATGACATGGGTTTATTATCAAGTCGCATCTGGGCAATGCGGTCACCTTCAATCATGCGTTCCATCCACAGGAAGACCTCGGTCCACACGGTCTGTGGACAGGCGTAACCACACCATAGCCGGCCGGCGATTGCGGTAAAGAAAAACAGACTGAGCGCGGCCAGCATGAGCAGGAATGCCAGCAGCAGAAAATCCTGTGGCCAGAAGGTCAGTCCGAAGACGTGGAATTTGCGTGCCGGTAAATCAAACAGAACGCTTTGCCGGCCGTCCCAGTCGATCCAGGGCAGGGCATAGAATAAGCCGAGCAGGGTGATAATGCTGATAACCCGCAACCGGGCAAAACGACCGTGAACCTCACGCGGATAGATTTTCTGCCGTTTTTCAAACAGCGATTGCTGTATGTCAGCGTCATTTCGGGGCGCATTCATGGATGATACATACGGTTTTGTTACATCAGGCCTGATCAGCCTTTGATTGGTCCCCGGCACCGCTGCCCTTGCGTGGCAGGATAAAGTAGCAGCTCAACAGGCTCGACGCAGCCGTGAGTATCCAGAACAGAAAAAAGCCGGTGGTATAGGCGCCAATGCGACCCATTTCGGGGAAATCCACGCAGGCCTCGAGTTGCATCGGATCGATAACGCTGAAGAAGATCCCGGTGGCAACGCCGGCCATGAGAAAGGACAACCACAGGATCGAAATGAACTGGTAGGGTTCCGGTATCGCCGAGATGTCGCTGATCAGTTTCTTCATTAATTACTGCCCTGCTCCTTGCTGAAACTGTATATGTAAGCGGTGAGCAGGTGAACCTTGGCCTCGCCAAGAAATTCTCCATGCGGGGGCATGTGGCCGTTGCGCCCGGCACGGATGGATTCCATGATTTTCTTGCGCGAACCACCGTACAACCAGATGTCATCGGCCAGTTTCGGCGCGCCCAGTTGCTGGTTGCCCTGACCCTCTGCGCCATGACAGACGGCGCAACTGGTCTGGTAGATCTCCTTGCCTTTCGATGCCGATTCGGTATCAACCTCGCGGCCTGCCAGTTGCAGTACATAAGACGTTACATTGAAAATTTTCTCGTCATCGAGCATGGCGGACCAGGCGGGCATGGCCCCGGTGCGACCCTTGGTGATGGTGGTTTTAATGGCTTCGGGTGTGCCGCCGTAAAGCCAGTCGTTATCCCGCAGGTTGGGATAGCCGCGTGCACCGCGGGCATCGGAACCGTGGCATGTTGTACAGTAGGTGGAAAACAGGCTTTTGCCGATTTCCAGCGCTTCGCTGTCCATGGCCACTTTCTCGATATCCTGGTTCAGGTACTTGTTGAATATCGGTCCATACTTGTCCTCGGCTTCGGCCAGTTCTTCCTCATACTGGGTTTGCTGGGTCCAGGCCAGTACGCCAGGAAAGGCGCCGAGTCCGGGGTAGAGGATTAGATACAGCACACCCCAGGCCAGGGTGATGTAAAACATGTTCAGCCACCAGCCCGGCATGGGATTATTGTACTCCGCCAGGTCGTCATCCCAGACATGCCCCATGGTTTGCGCCTGCTCACCGGGTTTTTTCTTTTTACAGCGTGACTGGGCGATGGTAAACCAGGTTAATCCGACAATACTGAGTATGGTGACAATGGCAATAATATAACTCCAGATACCACTGGTGAAATCAGGCATTCCGGTTCTCCGCTTCTTGATTATTTATTTCTGTTTCATCATCCTCATCGTTAAACGGGATCATGGCAGCTTCGTCAAATTCCTGTTTCCTCTTGCCGCTCCAGGCCCAGACAACGATGCCGATGAAGAGAATAAAAACAATGACTGTCCAGAGTGAAAAAATTGTGCTCATGTTATTTGCCTCGTCTCAACGTCGGGATTTAACCGCGGTACCGAGGCCCTGCAGGTAAGCAATGACCGCATCCATTTCTGTTTTACCCTCGAGTTGTTTTTTCGCTTCGCTGATCTGCTGCTCGGTATAGGGCGCTCCCAGGGTTTTCAGCACCTGCATCTTTCTGGCGATGTCCGTATTATCAATTTCTGTCGTCTCCAGCCACGGGTAACCGGGCATGATGGATTCCGGTACGACATCACGCGGATCGATCAGGTGAACACGGTGCCATTCATCACTGTAGCGGCCGCCAACGCGGTGCAGATCCGGCCCGGTGCGTTTGGAGCCCCACTGGAACGGCCGGTCATAGACAAACTCTCCGGCCAGTGAGTAATGTCCGTAACGTTCGGTTTCCGCTCTGAACGGCCGGATCATCTGCGAGTGGCAGAGATAGCATCCCTCGCGCACATAGATATCGCGTCCGGTCAGCCGCAATGGCGAGTAGGGTTCCAGACCTTCCACGGGTTCCGTGGTGGAATGCATGAAATACAACGGCACGATCTGAACCAGGCCGCCGACACTGATTACCAGGACGATCATGATCATCATCAGGCCGATATTTTTTTCGATGGCTTCATGTTTCAGCATTTTATCTATCTCCCCTGACTCAGTGAGCCATGGCCGGTTCGGGTATGGGCGCGGTGACCGGCTTGCTACCGGCTGCCGTTTTCCAGAGGTTCCAGGCCATAACCAGCGTGCCCGCCAGGAACATGAGACCACCAAGGAAGCGGATGATGTAGAACGGATGCATGGCCTGTACGGTTTCCACGAAGCTGTAGGTCAGGGTGCCGTCATCGTTGACCGCGCGCCACATCAGGCCCTGCATGATCCCGGATACCCACATGGAAGTGATGTAGAGGACGATGCCGATGGTGGATATCCAGAAATGTACCTCGATCAGCCGGTTGCTGTAGATCTCACGTCCATATAAACGCGGGAAGAGGTAATAGAGGCAGGCAAGAGAAATGAAGGCGACCCAGCCGAGAGCCCCGGAGTGTACATGGCCGATGGTCCAGTCGGTGTAATGGGATAAAGCGTTCACGGTTTTGATTGACATCATCGGGCCTTCGAACGTTGACATGCCATAGAAGGACAGCGATACGATTAACATACGCAGTACCGGGTCGGTGCGGAGTTTATGCCAGGCGCCCGACAGGGTCATGATGCCGTTGATCATGCCGCCCCAGGACGGCGCCAGCAGGATAATCGACATGACCATACCCAGTGACTGGGTCCAGTAAGGCAGCGCCGTGTAGTGTAAATGGTGTGGGCCGGCCCAGATGTAGGTAAACACCAGGGCCCAGAAATGCACGATGGACAGGCGGTAGGAATATACCGGGCGCCCGGCCTGTTTCGGAATGAAGTAATACATCATGCCGAGAAATCCCGCGGTCAGGAAAAAACCGACCGCGTTATGCCCGTACCACCACTGCACCATGGCATCCTGGACACCGGCGTACATGGAATAGGACTTGGTCAGTGTCACCGGCAGCGCCATGCTGTTGACAATATGCAGGACCGCGATGGTGATGATATAGGCGGCGTAAAACCAGTTGGCCACATAAATGTGTTTAACCCGGCGGTGCATTATGGTGCCGAAAAATACCACCGCATAAGCGACCCAGACCACCGTAATGAGTATGTCAATCGGCCATTCCAGTTCCGCGTATTCCTTGGAGGCAGTGATCCCCAGCGGTAATGTAATCGCCGCCAGCACAATCACCAGTTGCCAACCCCAGAAGGTGAACGCCGCCAGGCCATCACTGTAGAGCCGCACATGACAGGTGCGCTGGACGATGTAATAGGATGAGGCAAACAGGGCGCTGCCGCCAAAGGCGAATATCACCGCGTTGGTATGCAGCGGCCGCAGACGGCCGAAAGTCAGCCATGGAATGTCGAAATTCAGGGCCGGCCAGGCCAGTTGCGCGGCGATGAAAACGCCGACCAGCATGCCCACGATACCCCAGATAATGGTCATGATGGCGAATTGGCGTACCACTTTGTAATTGTAGGTTTGAGCGTCAGTCACGGTCGTCAAATCTCCGTTGGCATAATGTGTTGAATATTCAAAGTGATGTGACGGTTCCTGTGATGGAGACCGACAAGGGTATTATTATACCTATTCTAAAATAGAGTTACCTCTCCCGGATATTCCGCAACCTCACGGGCTATCGGCGCGTAGTGTGCTGTATTTTTGCCGGTCAGGAAATGCCAATATACTGCAACAGATTATTAATCCACGGAGCACTTGATCCAGATCAAGTGAGTCGCGGGTCCCGGCAAAAAACCGGATTTTTGTTACCACTGGCTGCAAGTGGACGCGATTGTCGGATAAATACATGTATATCATCCATCCCGTGTCCACGGATAGCGGTACAGTGCTGATTGCGGCTTTACAGGCACGCCGGAGTCTGATGTATTTCATGCCATGATGATTTCCGCTACCGCGGAATGCACCCATAATGACAGCCAGTCAGGTACCAGGCCAATCTCTTGAAAACAATTACCCTTCAGCAAACTGACAGTACTGTGAGCGGTCCCGGGGCAGTCTGTTTTCACTGCGGCGAAGCCGTGCCTGCAGGTGCAGACTACCCGGTGGAGATCGACGGTGAGAGCCGTCCCATGTGCTGCGCGGGTTGCCAGGCGGTGGCTGAAACCATTTGCAGTATGGGGTTGGCGGACTACTATCGCCACCGTACCGGCATGCCGGTGCGGCCACAGCAAGTGCCGGAGTTTCTGCCCTCAACCCGGCTGTATGACAAGGATGAAATCCAGCGGGACTTCGTCTCCGCCATGGATGGCAACCGCCGCGAAGCCGAGTTGATCATCGAGGGACTGGTTTGCCCGGCCTGTGCGTGGCTGATTGAGTCCCGCATCAGCCCGTTACCCGGTGTAAGTGAAATGATGGTGAATTTCTCCGATCAGCGCTGCCGTATTAGCTGGGACCAGTCGCGGGTCAGGCTCAGTGAAATTCTCTACCGGATCCGGGAACTCGGTTACGATGCGCAGCCTTACAGCAAGGAGCGCCAGCAGGCAAACCTGGCCAGTGAAAACCGTCTCCTGTTGCGGCGTATCGGTGTGGCCGGTGTCTTCGGTATGCAAATCATGATGATTGCCATTGCGCTTTACCAGGGCGAATGGAGTGGTATGGAAACGCAATTTCGTACATTTTTTCACGGGATCAGCCTGATCCTCTGCATCCCGGTGCTAATCTATAGCGCAGCGCCCTTTTTCAGGGGCGCCTGGCGGGATATCCGTCACCTGCATCCGGGCATGGACGTGTCGGTGGCACTGGGGTTGGCGCTGGCATTCGCCGGCAGTGTCCGCACGACTTTCACCGGTGAGGGCCATGTCTACTATGAATCCGTGGCCATGTTCGTATTTTTCCTGTTGCTGGGGCGCTATTTTGAATTATCCGTACGCAGAAAGGTTAACAACCAGGTCGATGTCTATTCCCGTGTAGTTCCGATGCTGGCCGAGCGCCTCATAGCAGGCGGCAGCGAAGCGGTGGCGGTAGTGGAACTGGCCGTGGGCGATAGCATCCGCATCAAGCCCGGTAATACCGTACCGGTGGATTGCCGCATTAGCCATGGTGAATCACTTGTCGATGAATCGGTGATCAGCGGCGAAAGCCGGCCCCGGCCCCGGCAACCGGGTGATGAGTTGATGGCCGGTTCCGTGAACATGGATTCGGTGCTTGAGTGCCGGGTTACCCATATCAGCAGCGATTCTTTCATCGCCCGGGTTCAGGATCTGATCAACAGCGCGCTGGCCGGAAAATCCCGTATCCAGCAAACCTCGCAGCGTATCGCTTCCGTGTTCATCGTTTTTATACTCCTGCTTGCGCTGTTGACCTCGTGGTACTGGATTGCCCGGGGCGCCGATGACTGGCTGGCGATCACGGTCTCGGTACTGATCATTACCTGCCCCTGCGCCCTCGCCCTGGCGACCCCCGTCGCCATGACGGCCATGACCGGAAGTTTAATGAAACGCGGTATCCTCACCGGTAACAGGTCCGTGCTGGAACAGTTGCGTGGTATCACGCATGTGGTGTTCGACAAGACAGGAACCCTGACCCGCGGTGAGTTGACGGTTGAACGGATAGTGCCGCTTGCGGGGGAAGATACCAATCGCTGTTTACAGATAGCCGCGGCCCTGGAACAGGCTTCAGAACATCCGCTGGCACGTGCCTTTCTGGCGGCCGCCGGCACGGAACAGTTACCGGTGGCCAGTGAGGTTCGTAATCAACCCGGTGCAGGTCTTGTCGGCACTGTTGAGGGGCGGCGCTATTACCTCGGCAGTGCCGTCTATATTCATGAACAGACGGGCCGCTTACCGGATGAGGATAACAATGCCCATACCCGTATCGTACTGGCCGATGACAACAGGCTGGTCGCTGTTTTTTATTTCAGCGATCCATTGCGGGAGGAAGCACGCGCGGTGATCGATGCCATCAGATCAAGGGGCCTGGTAGCAATGGTCATGAGTGGTGATCGCGAGGCGGTAGTGCGCGATGTCTGCGATACCCTGGCGATCAACCAGCGATATTCAGGAATGCGGCCCGGGGACAAGATGCAGGCCGTACAACAACTGCGGTCGGCCGGACACCGGGTGTTGATGGTGGGTGACGGCATAAACGATGGCCCGGTACTGGCCGCGGCGGATCTGTCCATCGCCATGGGACAGGGTACCGACCTGGTCAAGAATGCCGCTGATGTGATCTTTCTCAACAACTCCCTGGACAATCTGCTGCTGCTCTATGATCTTGTCCTTCGTACATCGCGCATTATTCACCAGAACATGGCCTGGGCGATTGCCTATAATCTGCTCGCCATTCCGGCCGCGGTCAGCGGTATGGTGGCGCCGTGGCTGGCCGCGCTGGGCATGTCGCTGAGTTCCCTGGCCGTGGTGCTGAATTCGGCCCGGCTGGCAAGATAGTTATGGAAATCATATACATCCTCATTGCAATCTCACTGGTGCTGGTGGCTGTTATCGTCTGGACATTGTTCTGGGCCGTGGGCTCGGGCCAGTATGATGATCTCGAACGCGAGGGTCACCGCATCCTGATGGATGACGACAACGTCAGTGATGCAGCGAATGTGGATCCACCTGAAGATTCAGTTTCGGCGCCGGATGATGGTGATCGGCATGAACCGCCGACTGAGTCCGGATCGCCGCCCAGGCACTGATCAGTCCGGCAGCGATGACCAGTATTCCCAAAACCCGGCGTAGATGTGGTTTATTCAGCCAGTCAGCGGTTTTTCTGGCCGTATAACCGGCGGTGATCATCCCGGGTAGCGTACCAAGGCCGAATCCCAGCATGTTCAGGCCGGAGGCGAGGGGATCGGCGCCGGCCAGGTTCCACAACAATACCGAATACACCAGGCCGCAGGGTAACCAGCCCCAGACCAGGCCCGCCGCATAGGCTTTTAAAGCCGTATCCACGGGCAGTAACGCGCGGGTCAGGGGCTGCAGGTGTTTCCATACGGCGATACCGGCAATCTCGATGCGCCTGAACTGCGGAAACCAGCCGCCGACATGTAAGCCGATGCCGACCAGCACCAGCGCAGCCAGCATTTGCAGGATCAACTGGCCGTGGAAATCGCGGATGACCTCAATAATTCCGGCGCCGATCAAACCGGCGATAATGCCGGCCACTGCGTAACTGCTGATGCGGCCCGAGTTGAACATGATGATGCGGCCCAGTGATGCATTCTGATCCGGCAGGCCAAGACTGAATGCTGTAATGATGGGACCGCACATACCCCAGCAATGCAAGGTGCTGATCAGTCCAAGGTTGAAAGCTACGAGAAAATCCAGCGCACTCATGGTTACGGGGCCGGGAAGTGAAGTATCCGCGAGACAACGACTACCGTGTTATTGATCCCGGTATTACGGCGTGCATTGAAATTTGTTTCTGTCAGTTGATCTATGTCAACGACATTACGGTCGAATTCACTATTATATGAATCTGATGAATCGTTGGACCGGGTGGATACTTCCATGAATTTTGTGGAAGCTGATTGGTCTCCGAATAGATCCATGGTGTTTGACGGTTCTTCCTGAGTCACATTAGTATGAGCATCCCACTCATCGGTAACCCGTCCGCCTTCAGGTGGACGGGTTTTTTTTCGTTTCCTCGCAGTAGGTCACACTGAGCCTTTTCAGCGTATCGACATCAAGCAATTTCACCTGCTTGCGGTCGATTCTCACCAGACCTTCCTTGTTAAAACGGCTGAGCACGCGGCTCACCGTCTCTATGGTCAGACCCAGGTAATTACCGATATCCTGGCGTGACATGGCCAGGTGAAACTCCGTTGCCGAGTATCCCATGCGCTTGAATCGCTCCGAGAGCGTGATCAGAAAAGTCGCCAGTTTCTCATCAGCATTGCGCTTGCCGAGTGTCAGCAGCAGGCGGTTTTCCAACGACAGTTCCCGGCTCATGAACTTGAACATCTGCGTCCTGAGTTCCGGTATGGTTTTGCACAACTCGTCCAGTTTCGAATAGGGAAAAGCGCAGAAACTGCTGGTTTCCAGCGCCACGGCATTACAGGTATGGGTATCGGTTTCGATGGCGTCGAGACCCAGTAGCTCGCCGGGAAAATAAAATCCCAGGATCTGCTCTTCACCATTATCATCAACTACATAGAGCTTGATGGCGCCGGTGCGGATGGCGACCAGTGACTTGAATGGATCGCCGGCCCGGAACAGGAAATGACCGGCTTCGTAAATACCCGACTGGCGCACGGTGTTGGCGAGCTTGGACAAATTGTCTTTGTCGATACCCCGGGGCAGGCAGAGTTCGCTGAGATTGCAATTCGAACAGGTGACACGAAACCTGTTGAGGTCGATGATGGCTGGACTCTGCTGGGCTTTACTCACGGCCATTTCAGTTGCATATCTGGTCGATGCGGATTTGTGTGATTCGTTGCGGCCTTCGGTTACTCAACTTAATCTACTTATCATTTTTTTTCCAGTAATTTCATTAGCTTGTCGGCAGTGCTGCGGGCCGCCTCACGGGACCTGGCGATGACCAGGGTAGCCCCGGAGTCCAGCATAATATCATGTCGACCGGTATCCCGGGTGGTCACGATCACCGGTATATCGGTATTGAGTTTTCTGACCTCGGCAAGAATCTTGAGTGCCGTATCATCGTCATTGACAGCGATGATCACGGCCGTGGCCCTGCCCAGTCCGGCGGAATCCAGTATCTGGCCCTGGGCGGCATTGCCGAAGTAAACCGGTTCATCATCGGTCCAGGCCTTGCGAATGACGGCAGGTTTGATGTCCAGTGCCAGGCAGGTGAGTCCGGTATCCCGCAGCAGCCGGGCCGTTTCCTCTCCGACCAAACCGTAACCGCATATCAGCACGTGGTTGCCATGTGTTTCAGAGAGATTATCCAGCAGTGCCGCATCGGTAATGTGGTCACTTTGCTGTGGTTCATTGAACAGGGTTTGGGCAATCAATCGATTGTTTCTGATCACGAACGGTGACAACAGCATCGACAGGATCACGGCGGCCAGCACCGGTTGGCTATCTTCAATACTGATAAGCCCGGAGAGCACGGCCAGGGTCAAAAGGGCGATGCTGAATTCACCGCCCTGGCCCAGGATCAGGCCGGTGCGGCTGGCGACGTGAGCCGAGCGGTTGACGAAACGCATCAAAAGGTAAATGGCGAGGGCCTTGCCGATCATGAGTCCGGACAGCAACAACAGCACCCAGGGCCAGATCCGGGCGATCAGGGCCGGGTCCAGTTGCATCCCCACGGTGACAAAAAAAAGTCCGAGCAGTATGTCCCGGAATGGCCGGATTTCGTTTTCTATCTGGTATCGATAGCGCGATTCACTCACCATCATGCCGGCCAGGAAGGCACCCAGAGCCAGTGACAAGCCGACTGCGTGGGTCAGCCAGGCCGCGGTGAGGGAGACCAGTAACACGCTCAGGGTGAACAGTTCGGTGGAAAAGGACACGATGTGAAATAAACGCGGGATCAGGGTTTTGCCGAGCACGATGATCAGCGCCAGAACCGCGACACCCTTGACCAGCGCCAGGATCAGGGCGGACCAGAGATGCTCCGGCTGGGACTGGGCGAGGATCGGGATCAGCACCAGAAAGGGCACTGCGGCCATATCCTGGAACAACAGGATGCCGAAGGCGGTGAGGCCGTGTTCCGATTGTAATTCGAACTGGTCGACCAGTTGTTTCATGACCAGTGCAGTCGATGACAAGGCCAGCGCCCCGCCGAGAATAAATGCGGCCTGCCAGCTCATGCCCAGCGACCAGGCTATGATGAAACCGGACAGCGTCCCGATAATCACCTGACCGCCTCCCAGTCCCAGCACCGTGTGCCGCATGGTGTAAAAACGTGACAGGGAAAAATCCAGTCCGATACTGAATAACAGGAAGACGACACCGATTTCACCCAGGAAACGCGTGGTATCGCTGAACGGAATCAGGCCGGTGGTATTGGGACTGATCAGCAGGCCCACCAGCAGGTAGCCGATGAGCGGTGACAGCCGGAAGCGGTCGATTATCAGTATGGATATGACCGACAGGGCCAGCAGAATCAGGACGTATTCGAATTCAATATTCAAAATCGATTATTCCCTGATGTCGGCAGCGCGGAAGATCCGTGAGAATAGTGTTCATAGATGGAAAACGGTGAGTAATGGCGGCACAGGTCAGCATGCGGGGTATGATACCGTTTCCGCCCACGGAACATGAACAGGTACCTACGCCTGGCTGTTAATTGCTTTGCGGTACAGGTGCCAGGTGGTATGCCCCAGAATCGGCAGGACCAGCAACAGCCCCAGGAATGCCGGCACGAAGGACAGCATGATGGCGAGTGTGACGAATACGCCCCAGGACAGCATGACCATTGGGCTGGCAAACACGGTCTTGATACTGGTAATCATCGCCGTGATGAAATCCACTTCCCGGTCCAGCAACAGCGGCATGGATATAACCGTGACTGAGAACAGCACCAGGGCCAGGCAGGCGCCGACGATGTGACCGGCAATGATGAAGGTCAGCCCTTCCCGTGTTGTCGTGATGACGTCGATAAATGACTCCAGGTTTGCGAAGGACATGCGGCCGAGTATCAGTGCGATGAGCAGGCGCACCTGGTACATCCAGACCCAGAAGATGAACAGCATGACGAAGGCCATCCAGCGAATCTCGCGCCGGGACTGCAGGCGCACCACCGATAATATTTCGTTCCAGGCCAGGGGAGCGCCTTCCTCGATACGGCGGCTGACTTCGTAAAGTCCGACCGCGGCAAAGGGACCGATGAGTGGAAAGCCGATCAGCATCGGGTACATCATCCAGCTCTTCTCCCAGACAAACAGCGACAGGGCTATAAACAGGCCAATGACAGCGAAGATGCTGCCAAGAAAAATTCCGAATAATGGCGCCCGGCGAAAATCAGCGATGCCCTTGTGCAGACAACCGCGAATATCTGCGAAGGTCAGTGCATTGACATCCGGGATAGTCGTGATGACGTCGTTATCGGGGGCCGGTTTACTCTCTGAACCGGAATTGGTTTGAGACATCAGGGTTCTCCAGCGGGATCAGATGCAACGTAAATCCATGACTATGGCAAGCAATCATAGCATTTTCTCCATCTGCGAGGATAGAACCCGGGCCGGAGGAACCGGTTTCATAATGTATTAACCAGTCCCGGTTTGTCGATGACACCAGGCATCGAGGGTGAGGTGATTGTCGCATTAACAAGATAATTTATGGAAGTAAGAGAACACGCTGTATTCCAAAGGGTAAATGATGTTACCGGATTATACGATTGCCATTGGCAACTTTTATCATTACAGGATCGGGAACCAGGGTAACACAATCGTGTTTGGCTGTTTCATTCAGCGAGGTGGGGAAAGAAATGGATTCCAGAAAAATTCTTTCATGAGTCAGAGTTCGGACTCCTGTCCTCTCGCGATAATGGCGACTGTGTATGTCTTCCCTGACACGCAGGAATCTCTGACTTAATCAAGTCTTCCCTGTATATATTATGGCTGGGGGCGGAGGATTCGAACCTCCACTGGCGGAGTCAGAGTCCGCTGTCCTACCATTAGACGAGCCCCCAAAAAGATAGCTATTAGCTACAAGCAACTAGCTACAAGCTACAAGCTACAAGTAAAAAGCAACAAGCTACAAGAAATTGCTCCCTCATATAATCGTAAAGATCAGATTTTTTGGCAATGTTTGATTAATCCAGATAGCATCTTCGAGATCTGCAAGGATTCATCAATCAGCTTTTTGGCATCAGCTTTTTCAATGTAACCAATATCTGAACCGATGATAATTTGTGTTCGCAATTCAGCGCAGGAGCCCTTGGCTATCTTAAGATAATGTGCAAATCCTTTTTTTGATTGTCGCTCGTAACCTTCCGCGATATTTGCAGGAACAGATACGGATGACCGCGTGATTTGATCCTTGAACCCGTAATCTTTACATTTGGAAAGCACTGTGTAGATCATTACAGACAGGTCTTTACTTCGTTTCCATACTTCCAGTTCACTGAGTGCGTCCATGCTACCTCCTTGTAGCGGTATTTTCTTGTAGCTTGTAGCTTGTAGCTTGTAGCTTGTAGCTAGTAGCTAGTTGCTAGTAGCTTTTTTTATCGTTTACTGAACTGCGGCCGTTTGCGAGCCTTGTGCAGGCCGACTTTCTTGCGTTCGACCTGGCGGGCGTCGCGGGTGACGAAACCGGCCTGGCGCAGTGGTTTGCGCAGGGCTTCATCGTACTGGATCAGCGCCCGGGTAATTCCGTGACGAATGGCGCCGGCCTGCCCGGATATACCGCCGCCTTTGACGATGACGTTGATATCGAAATTCTCGCTCATAGCGGTGGTTTCCAGTGCCTGGCGTACGATCATACGTCCGGTTTCGCGGCCGAAATACTGTTCGAGTGTGCGGTTATTGATGGTCAGGTTGCCACTGCCTTTCTTCAGGTAAACCCTGGCCGCTGAACTCTTGCGGCGACCGGTCCCGTAATAAACTTGTGTGCTCATCGGTAATTAAACTTCCAGGGGTTTGGGTTGCTGGGCGGCGTGATCATGTTCGGCGCCGCTGTAGACACGTAACTTGCGGTACATCGCACGACCGAGTGGATTTTTCGGCAACATGCCTTTCACCGCAATTTCGATAACCCGCTCGGGTTTGGTCTGCAGCATCTTGGTCAGCGAAGTCGATTTCATACCGCCCGGGTAACCGCTGTAACGGTAATACATCTTGTCATTGAGTTTGTTGCCCGTCACACGGATATCCCTGGCATTGACGACGACGACATAATCACCCATGTCCATATGGGGGGTGTAGGTGGGTTTGTGTTTGCCCCGGAGGCGGCGGGCCACCTCGGTGGCCAGACGGCCCAGGGTCTTGCCACTGGCGTCCACCAGGAGCCAGTCGCGTTGAATTTCGGAAGCTTTGGGACTATAAGTTTTCATGCTCTCGTGGGGACCGCTGGATTGTTTGTTTTTGCTGCAAAAAAAGAGGCTGAATGGTACGGATTGCCCCCGAAAGTGTCAATACCTGCCGTCCTCAGGCAAATGCCCGGTGTTTATGCCATACTTGGAGCTTAACTATATGAATTCATTGTATTAAATGCAATCACCTTCGTCAGTCACTGATCCGGTATACAGTCCCCTGGACAAGTTCATCCTGGAATTCGACCGCAATGTGCTCGCGGTACTGACCGGCAGGAGTCACTCCACCCGCCCGACACCGGGTGCCGGGATTGAAGAAACACCACTCGATGCCGCCAGCCGGCGGCATATCGCCGGCCTCATGCGCGTCAACCATGCCGGTGAAATCTCGGCCCAGGCACTCTACCAGGGGCAGGCCCTTATGGCCCGTGACCGGGAAACCCGCGACAAACTCAGGCAGTCCGCCGATGAGGAAATCGATCATCTGCACTGGTGCGAGGAGCGGCTCGGGGAACTGGGCGGGCGCACCAGCTGTCTGGACCCCTTGTGGTTCCTGGGCTCTCTAGGTATCGGTATCACGGCCGGGGTTGCCGGTGATGACTGGAGCCTCGGCTTTATCGAGGAAACCGAGCGGCAGGTGGTTGATCACCTTCAGGGTCACCTGCGGCAACTACCGCAGGCCGATCACAAAACCCGCGCCATACTCGAACAGATGCAGGTTGATGAAACCGAACATGGCGACAAGGCAGCGGCAGCCGGTGCGCGAAAACTCCCATGGCCGGTCCGTACCGCCATGCGCCTGTGTGCACGGGTAATGACACGCACGTCCTACTACATTTGAGCAGGTCTGATCCGGATCCGGGTTCCGTCAACGGGGCTTGAAAAATTGTTTTTCCGGGTCTTGAAAGTCCCTGCCCGCACCCCATATAGAAAGCATCGAACAAAACAACGATTTGGAGGTGTGATATGGCACTTACTCGATATGAACCCTGGAGTCTGCTGGACAGACTGCAGAAAGAAATGAACGGCCTCGGCCTGTACGATACCCTGCTGGGTGAGCGCGGCGATGCCGACAGCTCGAACATTGCTACCACTCACTGGCGTCCCGCTGTGGACATCAGCGAGGAAAGTGATCGTTTCGTCATCCATGCGGATTTGCCCGGTGTCGATCCAAAGGATATTGAAGTGACCATGGAAAACGGCGTGCTGTCGCTGAAAGGTGAACGCGCAGTCGAGAAAAAAGAGGACAGCCAGGGCTACACGCGTATAGAACGCGCCCATGGAACTTTCTATCGCCGCTTCAGCCTGCCGGATACGGCCGATGCAGACCGAATCGAGGCGCATGGCAAGAACGGTGTGCTGGAAATAACCGTGCCCAAGCAGGAAAAGGTACAGCCCAAGCGCATTGCGGTAAAAAGCTGAAAACCGGATGCGATCACAAACAGGCGGTAATACCGCCTGTTTGTGTTTGGGCGTAAATTAATGTATTCATCGGCCCGGATCCGGCCCGGGCGGGTTTGTCCGCGCGGATGAACTTATCAGTACTATTGCGGCTCAGAAAAAAGTAATCCACTAACCGCTATCGATAATATAAGGAGAAACTATGCCGACCCGCCTGATTCGCTACATCCGGTTCTTTTGCCTGACACTCGCCATGCTCATGCCCGCGGTTGCCCGGGCGGCATTGCCGCTGGAGGCCGGGGATCAGAAACTTCCCAGTCTCGCCCCGATGCTGGGGGATGTGACTCCGGCGGTCGTCAATATCGCCACTGAAGGCAAGGTCAAATTGCAGCAAAGTCCACTGTTCGCCGACCCGTTTTTCCGGCGCTTTTTCAATATTCCCAACATGCCTACAGAACGCAAGACCCAGAGTCTCGGCTCCGGTGTCATTGTCGATGCCGAACGGGGACTTGTTCTGACCAATAATCATGTCATTGCCAACGCGGTGCAAATCACCGTCACGCTTCGGGACGGACGTCAACTTGATGCGGAACTGGTGGGCACCGATCCGGAAACCGATGTCGCGGTCATCCGGGTGCCCGCGGAGAATCTCACCGCCATCAAGCCCACCAACTCCGACGATCTGCGAGTGGGCGATTTTGTCGTGGCCATCGGCAACCCGTTTGGGCTCGGGCAGACGGTGACCTCCGGCATTATCAGTGCACTGAGCCGCAGCGGTCTGGGCATCGAGGGCTACGAGGATTTCATCCAGACGGATGCTTCAATCAATCCCGGTAACTCCGGTGGCGCACTGGTTAATCTCAAGGGTGAACTGGTTGGCATCAATACAGCCATATTTTCACAGTCCGGCGGCAATATCGGTATCGGATTTGCCATACCCGCCAATCTGGCCCTGAATATCATGGAACAACTGGTGGAAACCGGTGGCGTGGAACGCGGATTTCTGGGCGTTCACGCCCAGGATCTGAGTCCGGAACTGGCCGAGGCGTTCGGACTGGACAACCGGCGCGGTGCGGTGATTAATCGTATCATGGAGAATTCCCCGGCGGCCGAGGCCGGATTTGAACCCGGCGATGTGGTGGTTAAAATGAACGGTCACAAGATTCGCAATGCCGGCGATCTGCGCAACCGTATCGGACTTTTATCCGTGAATGAAGAGGCGGTCTTCGAAATTCTGCGCAACGGTGAAACCAGAACCATCAAGGCGCGGATCAAGGCCCAGGAAACCACGGCAGCCAGTGGTCAGTACAAGAATGAACGCCTGTCCGGCCTCTCCGTGGCTGAACTCGATGAGAGTCATCCCTTATACGGTCAACTCGAGGGCGTGATCATCGCCGATGTGGAACGTGGCAGCCCCGCCTGGCAGGCCGGTTTGCGTACTGGCGATATTATTACCTCCATCAACCGCCAGAATGTAACGGATCTGCAGAGTTTTCTGACCCTGGTGGATCAGGTACCGGGTTCGTTATTGTTGCGGGTGGTCCGGGGTAACACGGCCGCCTTTCTCGTCATCAAGTGATCACGCCGCGATACTGATGCCCCTGAGCCTGATTTTGCCGACGGTATTTTCAACCAGGTCGACCAGCGCTGTTCTGGGATAGGATTTACGCCAGGCCAGTATCACGTCGCGCTCGGGCGCCGGTTTGACGAAAGGCCGATATTCCAGGTGTCCTTTCATATCCGGACCTTCACTGATGGTGGTCGCGGGCAGGATGGTAACTCCGGTGCCGGCTGCCACCATTTGCCGGATCGTTTCCAGTGAACTTCCCTCCAGTGTTTTCTGGATATTTTCCTGCGAGAACTGCTGACTCATGCACGATGAGCAGGCCTCCAGCACCTGGTCGCGAAAGCAGTTGCCGGTACGCAGTAACAGTAATGTCTCATCGAACAGATCTTCTAGGCGTATGGATTTTTTTCTGGTCAGGGGATGATCCATGGGCAGGGCCACCATGAAGGGTTCACTGTAGAGATACCGGGTTTCCGTAGTTGGTATAGTAAACGGCGTCGAGACAATGATCATGTCCAGTTCACCCTGGCGCAGCAATTCGCCCAGTTCATGCGTGAAGTTTTCCTCGATCACCAGTTTCAGTTCCGGCGCTGCCTTGTGAATGGCCGGGATCAGTTTGGGTAGCAGGTAGGGTCCGACGGTATAAATCACGCCGAGCTTGAGTTGTCCGGTCAAGGCGTTCTCGGATTCACTGGCGATGTCCTTGATCCTGTCCGCTTCCTCGAGCACACGCCGGGCCTGTTCAATAATTTTTTCGCCGATGGCCGTCACCCGGACATCATGCTGGTAGCGCTCGAACAGAGTGACGCCAAGTTGTTCCTCGAGTTTTTTGATAGCTACGCTCAGGGTTGGCTGACTGACAAAACAGGACGCCGCAGCACGGCCGAAATGGCGCTCGCGGGCAACGGCAACAATGTAACGTAACTCGGTCAGGGTCATGAACGTATTCTAGCGAAACCCGTTCACAACATCATGGATTATCATGATGCCGGCGAACCGGCCTGAACAGCTTACTTGCAACAGGCGGCGTAGGCGGGAAACCACGGCGACTGAACATTGACCGGGCTCTGGTCCTGCAGGATTTTTTTCATCAATTCCAGGTTGAGATAGTGGTGTTCATGGGAGTTACCGGAGAGTACGTTGAAGTGATGTTCCGGTTCACCCATGTCATCGAGAACCAGTGATGCGCCACTGAAATCATTGTCCAGGGTAAATTCATGGGTGGTAATGACGGTTTTGATCCCGGCAGCCAGAGCCGCTCGGTTACCGTTACTGGTGTCCTCGATAGCTATGCAGTTTTCGGGATTGGTGCCCAGTTCGGCGAGGGCGTACTGATAGACTGCCGGCGAAGGCTTTTGCTCGGAGATGATGTCGCAACTGACGATGCTGTCAAAGTAGTCCAGACCCCGAATGCCCAGCGTATTATGCACCAGCGTATCGATGTTACTTCTGGAAGAACTGGTGGCGATACCCATACGGATATTGTTCCTGTGCGCTTCACGGATCAGTCTGAGCACGCCGCGACGCAGGATCAGATGACCGGCATCGAGTTTCTCCCGGTAGATTTCCGATTTGCGCTGGTGAATTTCCCGGGCAAAGCGCCGCTTGTCCCTGCGTAGGTTGATGCTGTGACTTTTCAGATAACGATAAATGCGTTGCCGGCCACCGGAAACGGACAGCAACTGTGCGTATTCGGGCGCGTTCCAGTGTATCGGCAGGTCGAATTCAGTGAATGCCTGGTTGAACGCCTGGCGATGGATCTCCTCGGTGTTGGCCAGGGTGCCGTCCATGTCGAAGATAATTGTGGTCAGTGGTTTATAGCTCATTCAGGGAGATAGCTGTGTATACGTCATATGTGATACGAATATACATGCGGAGTTCATACCGATCCCGTACATCGATCACACATTGTGATGGTCTGCCGGTAATTGTACTGTTGTGTCATTCTCGATTTCCAGTTTCTCGATTTTTTCAAAACGGCTGCTGATCTTGCGCGCCGAGGTATTCACCTTTTCCACATCCTCGTGGGCCTGACGAATATGCTTGGCCAGATCATCCATGCGGCCGCGGAAACGGTCGAAATCTTTCGACAGGTAACCCAGGTGTTCCTTGATGATATCGACCTGTTCCCGTGTTTCTGCATCTTTTAACACGGCACGGGCAGTGTTCAGCGTAGCCCACAGCGTGGTCGGTGAGACCATCCAGACCCGGGCGTTATGGGCTATGTCCACCAGTTCGGGATAGTGACCCTGGATTTCGGCAAAGACCGACTCGGCGGGAATGAACATGACGGCTCCGTCCGAGGTGGTGCCCGGAATGATGTATTTTTCGGCGATATCGGCAATGTGCTTCTGGATGTCGCGCCGGAACTGTTTTTCCGCCGCCTTGCGTTCCAGATCGCCGAGGGTGAAATCCGTCATGGTGCGGTAGGATTCCAGTGGAAACTTGGCATCGATCAGTATCGTGCCGGTCGGCTCCGGCAAAAACAGGGCGCAGTCAGCCACACAGTCATTGGGCAGGGTGTACTGGATGGCATAACTGTTCTCCGGCATGACATTGGCGATCAGGGCATTGAGCTGAACTTCGCCGAAGGCGCCGCGCGAACGCTTGTCCGCCAGGATCTCCTGCAGGCTGACGACATTGGTCGATAACTCGGTGATTTTTTTCTGGGCCTCGTCGATCAGGGCCAGGCGTTTGACGATGTCGGTAAAGGTTTCGGTGGTTTTCTTGAAGCCTTCGTCCAGGCGTTTTTCCACCAGGCCGCCGATTTCGTGCAGGCGCTGTTCGGTGCGTTCGGTAAGATGGTTGACGCGCTTGATCAACTGCTCGATGTTGTGATCAAGCTGGGTGTTGATCTGTTTTTGCGAGTAACTCATGCCCTTGTTGATGGTCTCGCTGAGTTCCCTGATGGCCTCGGCCTGGCGTTTTTCGAATGCGGTCTGGTGGCCGGCCAGCAGGTTGGCGAGGTGTTCGCGCAGGTCCGCCGTATGGCTGACCTGGCGTTCCCGCAGGTTGACAATCAGTTCGGTCAGATGCTGGCGGGATTCCTGGTGCTGCTGTTCCAGCAGTTCGCTCTTCATGCGCGCCAGCTCGAGATCGCCGCGCATCGATTCCAGCGCGGCCCTGATGTTGCCCGACCCCCTGAGCAAGTACAGTATCCAGACCAGAAGCACAATGATGGCGGTGAGCGCAATGAGCCCGATGACAACGGCGGTAGGGTAAGATTCCACGAAACAATATCTTACGGCATCCGGAGCTTGACAACCAGTCCGATGCTGGCGCGCCGGCGATCGCCGGGATAGACTCCATGCATGAAATCCGTACCCCGGAACAAGGCCAGGGGCAGGGGACAGCGACAGTGGATCCGGCCGCGTTACCAGCAGGATGATCGTGAGAGTATCGATGACGGCTGGTGGCGGGATGACGATGAGGAACCGCTGGCGACCTCGGTGACCGTCGAACAGTCCAGAACCATCATCAGTCGCAACCGCTCGCCGGACATTCCCTTTGAGCAGTCCATCAATCCCTACCGCGGCTGTGAACACGGTTGTACCTATTGTTATGCAAGGCCCGCACATGCCTACATGGATCTCTCGCCCGGGATCGATTTTGAAACAAAACTGTTCGCCAAGCCGGATGCCGCCCGTCTGCTGGAAAAGGAACTGGCTTCAAAAAGCTATCGCTGCAGCCCGATCGCCCTCGGCGCCAACACCGATCCGTACCAGCCGATCGAGCGGCAGTGGCGGATCACCCGGCAGATCATCGAGACACTGCAGCGTTGTCGGCATCCATTGACCATTGTGACCAAGTCGGCGCTGGTGCTGAGAGATCGGGATCTGCTGTCGGCCATGGCGGCACTGGATCTGGTGCAGGTCTTTATCTCGGTAACGACGCTGGACCCCGAACTCGCCCGGCGGATGGAACCGCGCGCGGCGGCCCCCTGGAAACGCCTGCGCGCCATCGAAGAACTGGCCCGGGCGGGGATCCCCGTGGGCGTGATGTTCGCGCCGGTGATCCCGGCGTTGAACGACACGGAAATGGAAAACATACTGGCTCGCGCCGCAGAATCCGGCGCGATCAGCGCCGGGTACGTGATGCTGCGACTGCCGCATGAAGTGAACATTTTATTCCGTGAATGGCTGGATACACATTATCCATTAAAGAGTGATCACGTGATGAACATGGTGAAAGACATCCGCGGCGGCCGGGAGAACGATCCGGAATTTAAATCACGCATGCGCGGGCAGGGCGTCTATGCAGACATGATCGAACAGCGTTTCCACAAAACCTGCAAGCGCCTGGGACTGAACAGCAGGCACATCAGGCTGGATACCTCGAAATTTATTGCGCCCGCCGGGAACAGGCGGCAACCAGACCTGTTTTAGTTATACCGGCCTTTCCAGCCCACAACCAGGAGTATTCCACCGGCCGTAATCAGGCCGATGCCGGCCCATATGGGCACACTGACGTGTTTCTTTTCATCGACTGACAGCTGTATCGGTCCCAAATCAGCCTCGTGCGTTTCACTGGTATAACTGAAGCCGCCATAGGCGAGCCCGAGGGTGCCGCCGATGATCAACAGTATTGCCACGATTCTCACCATGTTCATTTTACAATCTCCTGAAAAGGGAACTGCGGATCGATATCCGTATTGAGCAAATCAGATTCTTCTACCCTGAAATACACGTATGAGCAGCACGACGACCGCGAAAAGCAGGAGGACATGAATGAGTCCACCCATGGAATAGGACGAAATCAGACCCAGCCCCCACAGTATCAGCAGGATGATAGCGATGGTTTCAAGCATATCTTTATCTCCGGTTGTGATTTTATGATGTATGGCGGTAGTCTATGCGCACTGCCGGGTTGGTTCCGTGCGACAGCACACACAGTAATATCAATTAAACGGCCACCACCAGCGCTGCTTTTTCCCGGTGGTTTCGAAGCCGCTTTCCATATCGCCTTCCACTTTCTTGTTCCTGCCAAGCATAAAGTCATACCAGTGAGATTCCTTTTCTGCTTGTCCCTGAGGGCCGGCATTATCGGAACGGCGCTCCGCAGCTCGCTCAAGGCCGCGGGTGGAGTCGGGGTCAGACTGCCGGTTGCTGTTTTCATTACCCTGGTGGTTGCTCTGACTCCGGTCAGTATCATGACCTCGCTCAGCATCGTCCCTGTCTTGCATACGGGCATCGCCGGACTGATGCATGCCTGGCTTGTTGTCATGCCGGCTCTGTCCGGGCCGGTCGGCGTTATCGTTATTGCCGGGTTGCGCGACAACACCGAATGTAAATGTTGTGAGGATTATCGCTGTTGCAGCGATAGTTGTTTTATGAATGTTCATGACCTTCTCCTGTTGAACCTTCAGTGATATAAAAAACGGCGCGATCCTGAGACCGAGCCGTTTATTGACTACTGCTTCCGGACTCCGGTCACATGCTGTTCAACAGCACCGAATCCCGGTTGTTATGCCTGGGCTGCGGGTTGCCGAACTGCCGCGGGCACCCGTGTAGCCGGTTCCTGGTACATAAGTAATATAGCCGTTACAGGTTATTTCTGGTCGTCGTCATCGTCCGAGATAACATGACCGATGACGCCGCCAACCGCCGCACCGCCGGCTGTTCCCAGAGCACTGCCGCCGGTAAGGACGGCACCGGCTACACCGCCTGCGCCGGCGCCGTATGCGGTGTTTTTCTCCTGCTGTGTCATGCCCGAGCAACCGCCCAGGACCAGCAAAAGGGTGATGGAAATCGCACTGATCGTGCCGCGTTTTGACATGTTCATTCTGAATTACCTCCGGGCCTTGTTAGGGAAGATTCCCAGCCCGGCGGACAGTATGACCGCAATTATGGATGCAATCCGTACGCTGGCGCGCTTAATCAAAAAAACAGTTTGTGCAGCGATAAGCGAAACACCAATCGAATGGCACAAACGGTATGTTTCTGACTCAGCGTGAGTGGAACGAAGTGTAATTGACTGTCCGATTGAGGGGGTCACAAGGGTGCAGTTGTTGGTCCATCCTGCGACTCTATTGTCCGGATATCATTGTTTTAGTTCGGAGAGTCTCAACCCCGTGGCGGCAGGTATATTGATATCGTCGCTGTAAAACCGGTAGTTGTTTCCGCCCAGATCTTTGGCGTGATACATGGCCGTATCCGCGGCGTTTATCAAGGTGTCCGAATCCGTGCCGTCACCGGGGTAGAGGCTGATACCGATACTCACGGAAATGTGGAATACCTCTCCGGCCACGTTGTAGGGTTTGATCAATTCCGCCAGCAGCTTTTGCGCACTATGGGCGGCATCTTCCGGGTGGCCGATTTCCGTCAGTAAGACCATGAATTCATCGCCGCCCTGGCGGGCCACGGTATCCGAGTCGCGTACACAGGTCAGCAACCGTTGTGCAATGGACTGCAATAATTGATCGCCCAGGGAATGCCCGTGTGAATCATTAATATCTTTAAAGCCGTCCAGGTCAAGAAACAGGATGCCGCACTGCCGTCCGTGCCGCCGGGCCAGGGCGACGGTATAAAAGAGGCGGTCTCGAAACAGTAACCGGTTCGGAAGTCCGGTAAGAACATCGTGCTGCGCCAGGTGCGCCATTTTTTTTACGACGCTGTGGGCCATATTGATGTCGTGAAAGACGATAACCGCGCCGATCACTATTCCCCCGCGGTCGCGGATGGGAGCGGCCGAATCCTCAATGGCGGATTCAACCCCGTCGCGCCGGATAAGAATACAGTTTGCGCTCAGGCCCACGGTCCGGTTCTCCTGAACCGCTTGCGTCATCGGATTGGCTGCTGGTTTTCGGGTTTTTCCGTTAATGATCTGAAATACATCAGTCAGCGGCCGGCCGAGGGCTTCCCGGCCGGACCAGCCGGTCATGTCTTCCGCGACCTTGTTCAGATAGGTGATGTTGCCGGCGATGTCGGTGCTGAGCACCGCGTCACCGATGGAGTTGAGGGTGACCTGGGCGCGTTCCTTTTCCAGGAACAGCGCGTCTTCGGCGGCCTTGCGTTCGATCACGCTGCGCAGGAGCCGTGGCAGCCAGTAGGCGTTGAGATGTTCCTTCAGCAGGTAATCCTGCGCACCCTGTCGTGTTGCCTGCAGGGCGATGTCCTCATTTTCAGGGTCGGCCAATATCAGGATAGGAACCAGCGGGGCGGCTTCGAACAGTGTCTCGAATGTCTCGATGCCCCGGCTGTCAGGCAGGTACAGATCCAGCAATACCGCGGCTATTTTGTTTTGTTGCAAGCGGGCGATGGCGTGGCTGAGTCGTCTGAGCCGGCGCAGATGCCATTGGCTGTCGCTATCCGCCGCCAGTGCCCGGCGATCCAGCCCGGCATCGGCCGTGTCCGCCGAAACGAGCAACACAGAGGTTCGATCCGGTTCCATGGTCCCGGTAACCGTACGAAACGACTCGATGATCTGATCCTGGATATTGTCGGTCATGATGGGGTAGAACCTGTCTCAGAACGGGTTCCAGGTCTTTTCGCGGGTATATTTCATATAACCCACGTTGACGCCGCTGCGTAAACCGGCGCCGAGGCGGATCGGGGCGAGATTGATACCGTCGTACTGATGGTAATTGGCGCTGACGCCGCCGACGAAGTAAAAGCTGCCGTCCACGGCGGGGAAGCGCTGGAACAGGGCGTCAACGGAAGGCAGGTCATAAACCAGCACGAAGACCTTGGCGACATTGCCGCCGGCGTCGAAGCCGATGGAGGGGCCGGTCCAGTGGACTGTCGATGTGCCGCCGGATTTCATGATCAGGGTGCCGTTGCCGTAGCGGGTGCCGATACCCAGGGCGCCGCTGGCTTCCTCGCCCTTGATGTAGGCGTTGGGCCGGCCAAGGTCCTTGAACAACTTTTCGATCACATCACCAATGCCCTCGGTGCCTTCACCGAAAAAGTCCGCGGCCTCCTCCATAACGGTGTCTTCCTCAAAGGTATCGTCCTCGGCGGAAGCCGGGACAACTGCGAAGATGGGTAGCCAGAGGAACAGCAGGGCGGTGAAAGATCGAACCTGTTTCATGAACGTAATCTCCTTGAGGTATCGGTTGCCGGGATCTGTCCCGGAGTTTTGAGACAGGTTCTATTGTGCCCCGCTGCCCGTAGCCGTTCTGTTCGATACCGTACGCAGCCGGCCAGGCTTTTACCATCCGGTGAACGCGCAGGTTGTCGAGGATCAGAAAGATTTTTCAGCCGGAATCCTTGACCCGTAGCTGCATGAAATTGTTCCGGTTGACAGGAAGTCTTTTTTGGATTGTCCGTGAATTCCGCCTTGTAAAGCGGCGCGATAGTGTAAGTGCATGATGACAAAGGTAACACTCTTTAAAACAGAGACTTACTATTTATATTCTACGGGTTTATTGCCGGTCGCTTTGCATCGTATTCTATGTTCGCTAGCGTACATAAGAGGAAGGTGAATGAACTATAATTACACGTACTCTAAAACAGCGTGGAAGCATGCTGAATCTGTTTTCATGTACAGGGGAGACATTGAGAATGTCACGAGCTTCAACACCAACACCAACACCGGATCAAAACCATTTGCTGGCTGTCCTCTCCGATGAAGTGAAAGAACGTATATATCCACATCTCGAGTTGCTGGATGTGCCGCTTGGCAAATTCTTGTACGAATCCGGGGACACCATGCGCCACGCTTTTTTCCCGACGGATTGCATCGTGTCACTGCTGTACGTGATGGAAAGCGGCGCCTCGGGGGAAATCTCGGTGGTCGGCAACGAGGGTGTGGTCGGTATTGCCCTGTTCATGGGCGGTGAAAGCACCCCGAGCCGGGCGATTGTTCAAAGCGCGGGCAAGGGTTTCCAGCTTGCGGGACAGAGGCTCAAGGACGAATTCAACCGGAACGGCGAAATGCATCAGCTTATGCTTAGGTACACACAATCGCTGATGACGCAAATGGCGCAAACGGCAGTCTGTAACCGTCACCATTCGATAGATCAGCAATTGTGCCGCTGGCTCCTGATGTCGCTGGACCGGCTGTCTGACAACAACCTGACCATGACCCAGGAGCTGATTGCGAATATGCTGGGTGTCCGCCGCGAAGGTGTTACCGAGGCGGCCGGCAAACTGCAGCGCCAGGGCGTCATCGAATATCATCGCGGTCATGTCACCGTGCTGGATCGCCCGAGGCTCGAAAAAATATGTTGCGAGTGTTACGAGGTGGTCAGGAAAGAAACGGATCGTCTGTTGCATTATATTCCCTCCTCCAAATCACCGAAGGTGTCCCGAACCGGAGGGAGGGGCCTCTGAAGGTGTCCCACATGGCTCGAGACTCAGAGGTTCCCTGGAACAGCCTCGCTGCTTGTCCCATGCCACCCTTTTGTGCTCTGGCGTACAGAGTGACAGCACCGTAATCAGGCAAACTCCAGGCAGAGAACCTCAAAGCCGTCCTCATTCCGTGGCGCGGCTTCCATTCAGATGACAGGAGAACGGAGTGTCGCCTACAAGACCGGTCAACCAATTGCTGGAATATCTGCCGGGCAGGGAACGCGACAGGATCCTTGAGCACTGCGAGACGGTGGAACTGCTTTTCGGTGATATTCTGTGCCAGCCTGAACAGCCTTATAAACACGTTTATTTTCCCGTTACCGCTTTCATCTCTCTGCTGGGCATCGTCGATGCGCATCCGCCGCTGGTAGTGGGACTGATCGGCTATGAAGGCATGCTTGGGGTTACTATGGTGCTGGGAATCAGGGACGCGCCGTTGCGTGGAATGGTACAGGGGCCCGGCAGTGCCTTAAGACTGGCCACAGCGCAATTCCGGCGGCTGTTACGTGAAAACCCGGCCCTGGTCCGCACGCTGAACCGTTATCTCTTTATTACGACAACCCAACGGGCGCTAACCGTCGCCTGCACTCACTTCCATGAAGTGGACAGACGGCTGGCGCGCTGGTTGCTGATGTCCCATGATCGTGCGCATGCGGATCATTTTCATCTTACTCACCAGGATCTTGCCGATATGCTCGGTGTGCAAAGGAGTGCGGTTACCATCGCCGCAGGCGCATTGCAGCAGAGAAATATCATCAGTTATACCCGTGGCGAGATTAATGTACTGAGCCGTAAAGAACTGGAAGAGGAATCCTGTGAATGCTATGAGGCGACAAACGATGACCATGCAAGGTTCTTTACGGATCGGAAATAAAGTATCGCTACCGGAGTAGTGTAGTGTGGCTTTCGCTTACAGGTCATCTCCCCTTGAAGGGAAGAAACTTTTATCTTCTCGATGGCAGGGCTGATCTGTATGTGACAGAACTTATCCGGCGATATTATCCGGAACTCGATAAAAATTGATTCCTATGTGCGATAGCGTACTGAATCGGACGGTCCAGGAAGAGTAAATTAGCCGGCTTGAATCCACAGAAATCACTCCTCCCGAGATGTCGCCTTCCTCCCCCTGGTGGCCGCTCACATGGATTCAGACCTGTTCCGCTGGTGTGCGACAGCACATGCTTGCGCATCAGCGGATGTTTTTATTCAACTTCGGAAAACACATCCTTCCTTATTATTCAATCGCTTTACGAAAATCGGACCAGGCGCCGGGCTTAAGCGTGCCAGCGAACAGACCGTATTGGCATTTGAATGCAAACTGTCAACAGACAGGAAACCTGGCGATAACACTATGATTATCGCAAAGGTAATTAAATGAACGCGATGTACTCTGAATTTTCAGACTTGCTACACGGTAAAACAACCCAAGGAATACAATTATGAACGAAACACAAAACAACAGTCCGAGTCCGGACCACAAGAGCAATCCCTGGAAAATCGGTGCGATCGCTACAGCAGGTGCGGTTTTATTGCTGGTTGCGGCGGGTTTTACCTTTGCCGCATTCACCACTAACAGCAGGGATTTAACTGAACAGCCGGAAACCGTATCACAGGCGGCGCCTCGTGCAGTCGCGCCGCAGCCGGCCCCGGCCGCTACTCCAGCACCGGTCGCTACAGCACCGGCACGTGAAACTTGCGATCAGTATCGTATCGGTGCGCAGCGCGATAATATGCGTGTCGCCAAAGACGGTGCCATCGGCGCCATGGTAGGTGCCGGAACGGGCGCGGCCGGTGGAGCGATTGCCGACGGTGGCAGTGGTGCCGGCAAAGGTGCGGGCATCGGCGCCATAGTCGGTGCAGTAGCGGGCGGCGCTTATGGTGTGACGCAGGAGAATGCCCGTGTCGAAGACGCGGAACGCGCCTACCAGGACTGCCTGAACCGTAACCTTTGAAGTTTCGAGTCAGAGACCAACCTGGGACAAATTCGCCAACATGCACGATCAGAGATTCTGTACTGGCCTATAAAGGCATGCAAAATTTCTGATTACTGGAGACAAGGCACTTCTGGCTTTACACGTAAAAGCACTATTTGAAATCCTGGCACCTGCAGATTTCAGCAAGCGTTTTTAGCAAAGAAGTGCAAACCCTCAGATCGTTCGTCAACCGGGGACCGGGTTCAGCGGGGCAACCCGGCATCCGGATCAAAATATCTGTGTCTTGCAGACAAATATCCACCCCGGTTATGGGCTCAGCTCATGCTGCCCGGAAATGACGGATGCAGCCCGACGTGTCGCGTAATCTTCATATATCCTCCAACCATCCCTGTTATCGTCTAGACTAATACTATTACCAGACCGTACAGGAGGTGACCTATGCAACTGCTCGCGGATGTACTTTTCTGGCTCGGGATAATCTCCATCCCGCTCTCGTGGCTCATGTGGTATTTCGGTTCGAATATCGAAATTGCCCGGCATGTGCTGGCCGATATAGCCGATCCGGCCCTGAAGACCGCATTGAAAGAGGCCCACGCCGAACGTTGGGGGCTGTTTATCGGCCTGTGGCCGGTAACATTGTTTGTGCTGAGCTTTCTCATCGAGCTAAGGATGGTGGAATAACAGCGGGGGGCACCGGGCCTGCCCCGGCAGGTAGTAAACCGGGGGCCGTGCCGTTTACGGAGCCAAACCTGCCTCCTGGTCGTCATGCCGGGGCCGGGCTCAGCGAAACAACCACTTTAACCATCATTCCGGGGCCGGCCAACAAGCATGTCTATCCTGTCGTCCCGAATTGTCCCGTACACTAAAATCAATCTTGACCCTGTGTAATCGAACGATTACATATAAAATATGTTCACGATCAAGACCACGGACGGGTTCGATGCATGGCTGGATGGCCTCCGTGACAAAAAGGCCCAACGCCGGATTGTTGCCCGCCTTCGCAAACTTTCATTTGGATTATTCGGAGATGTAAAACCTGTAGGTGAAGGTGTTTCGGAAGCACGGGAGCATTTCGGACCGGGTTATCGTATTTATTTATGCAGCGCGGCAAATCGCTCATTGTGGTGCTTGCCGGCGGTAACAAGTCAACACAGCAGTCTGATATCGAGTTGGCGTTGACACTGGCACGGCAACTTGAGGATTAAACTATGGCCCTCAAACTGAATGATTTTGACCCCGCCCGTTATCTTGATGATGACGAGGCCATTTGTGATTACCTGGAAGCCATCCTGGAAGAAGATGATGCCGGACTACTTGCTGCTGCACTCGGTGATATTGCCAAAGCACGTGGCATGAGTGAAATCGCCCGTGAAAGTGGAATCTCGCGTGAAGCCTTGTATAAAGTACTACGTGCCGATGCACAACCGCGATTCGACACCATTAGAAGTGTGCTGGGTGCGCTTGGTCTGAAAATCACTATCCATCCTGTACATCATTAACTAAGGTAACCGGAATCCTTCTCTCCCGTCATCCCTCGGGCCAAGCACAACGAGGCAACCCGGAATCCCTCTCTCCCGTCATTCCAGAAAGTGCGCAGCACTTATCCGGAATCCAGTATAAATAGGGTCGGAGTGAATAAAAATAAATCACTTCGGCCCCTTTTAGATCGCGGCCTTACAATTGATTTTTCGTTGCCTGGTTGCCAGGGATTTTCCCGCAGGCCGATAATACGGACTCAGGAATCAAGCGCAGCATTGTGCACTGATCTGTTCACCCCGCTATCAAGCAATGGTCAGTTGAACCTGCCCTGAACATACTGCCATTAGGTCACGGGATTGTCGGCCTCCTGTGTTCAGTTTCATTTCAGCTGGCATCTGTAGACTGATACCTGAATTAATATATTCAGGAGATTGAAATGAAAAATACTACCCAGTATCTGGTGATTACCGGTGCCCTTGTTATCGGCTTTGCAGGCGGTACGGCCATTGGTCTTTCCGAGGCCGATGAAATGGCGTCTGTCAAGAGATTGCCTGGAAACATCATCAGCAGGATGAATGGTGAAGATACCAGCAAACCGGTCAAGCCCGTACAGGAAATCATACGCCAGTATGAATCCGATGGCAGCCGGATCACCGACATTGAACTGGACCGTGAAATGTTACGGGATATCTATGAGATTGAACTGGTGGATGCCTCCGGAACGGGATGGGATATGGATGTGGATGCGCGTACCGGTGAGGTGCTCTCACGGCACAGGGATTGGGAATGGTTCGATTGATCGCGCAACGCGGTAAAGTCACTTTTAGTAATGATAAAATAAGCCTTGCAGGAGAGATACCCATGAAATTAAATTCTATTGCAATAACTGTTACATGCATTGCCGGATTACTGATGACCGGCCTGCTGCCTGTTACGGCGGAAACAACACGTGACACAGTGCCGCGGGAAGATGCGGTTGTCTCGACCGATCTGGGACCGGATACAGTCAGGACCCTGAGAGAATCCGGTGATATTCTGTCCCTGGAATCTGTCTTAGAAAAAGTCCGCCAGGAATACCCGGGACGCATTATCGAGATCGAACTTGAAGATGAGGATGGTCGCATGATCTACGAACTGGAAGTTGTTGATGATGACGGTATCGTGAATGAAATCGAGGTGGATGCCACCACCGGCGATATCCTGAAAACCGGGCGGGATACATGAATGCGGCTGCTACTCGTCGAGGATGATCGAAATCTTGTTGAGGAACTGACTGTTTTCCTGCAGGACGCCGGCTACACGGTTGATGCCACGGACAGCGGTAATGACGGTGAATTCCTGGGAGACACAGAATCCTTCGACGCGGTCATCCTGGATCTGGGCCTGCCCGGTTGTCCGGGCCTGGAAATACTGCGGCGCTGGCGTCAGCGGGGAAATGATGTTCCAGTACTGGTGTTGACGGCACGCGATGCCTGGCATGAAAAGGTGGATGGTTTCAACACCGGGGCGGATGATTATCTCGGCAAGCCCTTTCACATGGAAGAACTGCTGGCCCGTCTACAGGCCCTGATCCGCAGACGGCATGGACGCGCCGATGCCGTTCTTGCCGTGGGACAACTTACCCTGGATGATGATACCCGGTCGCTGAAAAAGGAGTCGGGTAAAAACATTTCACTCACGGCAACAGAATACCGGCTGCTGGAGTATCTGATGAACAACCCGGGGGTGATTGTGACCAAAACACGGATACTGGATCATGTCTGGGGCGATGCCTCGGAAGAGGATGAAAACCTGGTCGAGGTGTATATCAGGCGTTTACGCCACAAGGTCGGCCGGGAATACATCGAGACACGTCGCGGTCAGGGGTATGTATTCAGGGTGGATCCGTGCGATCACTGAAGACGCGCCTGGGCTTTGGTCTTATCCTCATACTGGTAGTGGTGTTTGCGATCCAGTTTGTGCTGGTCAGCCTGGCGATTCGACAGGTCACCGAGAATTACATGACAGGCCGCATGGAACGCGATATCGATACCCTGTTGGCGAACCTGGTGATCAGTCCGGAGGGAATACCAGCTTTGACGGGGCACGTACACCAACAGGGTGAAACGCTGCCCTATTCAGGGCATTACTATCGAATCGAAGCGGCTGATCAGGTTCTGAAATCCCGTTCCATCTGGGATCATCCATTCGATATACTGGCTTTACCGCCGGGTGATTCACGCCTGCAGAGAGAAGACGGCCCCCTGCAACAGTCCCTGTTGGTGCTCAGCAGGGGATTTATGAAGTCGGGATACCCGGTCACAATATCCGTTGCCGAAGACATGTCCGAGGTGAACAACAGGATCAGGGAATTCAACCGGCAATACTTTCTGCTCTCGGCGGGGATGCTGCTGTTGCTGCTGCTGCTGCAGCTCTGGCTGCTTGGCGGATCGCTACGTTCACTGACGGCAACCCGCCTGGATCTGAATCGCCTCGCCAGGGGCGAGACCGAAACACTGGCGGTTGACGTCCCGCAGGAAATCCTGCCGCTGGTCCATGAAATCAACCTGCTCCTGGAACGCTTGTCGAGACGCCTGGCGCAAACACGAACCGCCGTCGGCAATCTGGCCCATGCCCTGAAAACACCGCTCAGTGTGCTTTACAAAATCAGTATGGACCCGGTTCTGGAGCAGAAACCGGACATGCAAACACGGCTCAAACAGCAACTTGCCGCCATTGAATCGACCGTTGACCGCGAGCTGAACCGGGCGCGACTGGCCGGCGACGGCAAATCCGGACACAGGTTCAATCCGTGCGTGGATGTTCCCATGCTGATCGATACCCTGCGACAGATCCATTCTTACCGGCAACTGGAAATCAACAGTCAAATCGATGCTGACACCGTGTGGATAGCCAATCGTGAAGACATGCTGGAATTACTCGGGAATCTGCTTGATAACGCCTGCAAGTGGGCGGTCAGCAGGGTGCGGGTCAGCCTGCAGCGTTCGCACGTCATTACAGTAGAGGATGATGGCCCCGGCTGTGCGCCGGAAACCCTGGAAATGCTGACGCAGCGGGGTACACGTCTGGATGAAACAGTTGCCGGTCATGGCCTGGGTTTGTCGATAGCCAGTGATATTGTCAACCACTACAACGGACACATGACATTCGGGACTTCGACAGATCTCGGTGGACTTGAAGTTGTGGTGGATCTGAACCGGGAATAACTTTTTTACCTGCGCAGGATCGCAATCCAGCGGTAAAAATTCAGCAGGCTGGCGAGCGATGCGGCGACGTAGGTCAGCGCCGCCGCGACCAGGATCTTTTTAACAACGGGCATGGCCGATTCGGGCAGGTAATTCCCGGCGCTGAGGACGGGCAGGGCGCGGCCGAAACTGGCATCCCATTCCACCGGCAGTGTGATCAAGCGGGTGATCACCGGTAACAGCATGATCGTCAATCCGGTGAGAAAAATGGCGATGCCGGCGATGTGGGATTTGGTCAGCAGTGTAATAAAGGGAAAGCTGACCAGGATCACCGAGGCGATTTTTTCTGCCAGACTGGTTATGGTTGCAAGTCTCGTTCTCAGGCGCAGCGGCTTGTAACCCAGGTAGTCCTGCAGGGCATGACCCACTTCGTGGGCGGACACCGCGACCGCGGTCAGTGAGCGGCCTGTATAGTTGTTCTCTCCCAGACGTACCGCCCGGGCCCGCGGATCGTAATGATCCTGGCCGGTCCCGGTCATTTCCACCGTGACCCCGGCGATGCCAAGGCGATCGAGCAAATGTTCGGCAAGTTCACCACCGGTGCCGGGTATATGGTTGCTGTCCTCGCTGTAACGGTTGAGCACATGGCTGCACCAGACCTGCGGCCCGAAGATGACGACGATTACGATGATGGCGATGAGGGCCAGTGTCATAGATACAATTATCGGGAGTATTCTGACCGGAGCATAAAAAGGGTATATTGCGCCTGACGATTACTGCACTAAATAACAACAACATGACTCCTGCCGATATCTATCAACAGGCGCTGAAGGATAATAGCATAAGCCCGGACCCGGCCCAGCAAAAAGCCGTGGACTGCCTCGACAGGCTGCATGATCAACTGCGGGAACAGTGGCAATCACGCCAGACTTTTATCCATCGATTGAAAAGTAATTTTGGCGGGAATACGGCCACTCCGGTACGAGGGTATTACTTCTGGGGCGGTGTCGGCCGCGGCAAAACCTTTCTGATGGATCTGTTTTTCGAATCACTGCCGTTCGATGAAAAACTGCGTATGCATTTTCACCGCTTCATGCAGATGGTGCACCACCGGCTAAGGGAATTGAAAGACATTGAAAACCCGCTGTGCAAAGTTGCGAACGATCTCGCCGGCAGGACGAGGGTGCTGTGTTTCGATGAATTCCACGTTGCCGATATTACCGATGCCATGATCCTCGGTGGATTATTGAAGTCCCTGTTTGAACGCGGCGTGACGCTGGTGGCGACCTCGAATGAACATCCGGATCAGCTCTATCACGACGGTTTGCAGCGCGACCGCTTCCTGCCGGCCATCGAACTGATCAAGCAGCATACCCATGTTGAACATATTGATTCGGGTGTGGACTACCGGTTGCAGTTTCTGGATCGGGCCGAGATTTATCACACGCCACTGGACGACCGGGCCGAGGCCATGTTGCAGGAAAACTTCGAGCACATGGCCCTGGAAGCCACGCCGGAATCGACCTCACTGGATGTCGAGGGACGCCGGATCACCGCGGTCAGAGTCGCGGGTGACGTGGTCTGGTTCGAGTTTAACGCTATCTGCGACGGTCCGCGCGGTGCGGCGGATTACATCGAGATAGCCCGCTGTTTTCATACCGTGTTGGTGGCTAACGTGCCCGTAATGAACGACAACCAGGCGGATATGGCCAGGCGTTTCATGACGCTGGTGGATGAGTTCTACGATCATAATGTCAAACTGATCATCACCGCCGCAGCGCCGCCGGCGGAACTTTATAATGGAAATAAAATCAAGAAATCCTTTGCCAGAACGATAAGTAGATTGAATGAGATGGCAACGCACGACTATCTCGCCCGTCAGCATCTGCCCTGATCGGGCTGTCCGATCAGGTCTGCCCGGATTTATGGTTATTTGCCTGAATTCAATATGATAGTCATGAAACTTGACTTGTATGATTAAATATCCTATATAAGTGGTAAGTTTTAATTAATTGTCTGTTTTTTATAATATTTTTCCCCGTAGTAACCGAATTAAAGGAAAAAAGTGTCCATAGTCGCCAAAGCGCAAAGGAATCCGAAAACTCCCGCATTGCAGGAACAGCACATCGCGGCCGTGCTTGAAAGCCGGTATGGTAAGGGCTCCATGTACGTACCCCGCAACCAGACTGCCCGTGTCCTGGATAAAGCCAGTGAAATGGGACTTATCGATGATAACGGATTGCTGACCCGCAAGGGTCGCGCCCTCATGGCCCGTTACCTCTAGATATTCGCAGGATTACTGATTCCATCCACACAGACAGCCGGCAAGTCTGTACCGGTCTTTAATTCAGTGCATTTGCACTGCAAGATGCATCTGCCTTCCTGATCCACCATAATTGAATGTATTAGGATACGAAGCTCAGGCTGCAGTGCCTGTCAGTGTAGATATGCTGTAGCCGCGTAAAACAACAACAAGAACGGGGAGGGACTATGGCCAGTTATTCCACCGAAGATATCCGCAACATTGCCCTGACCGGTCAGGGCAGCAGCGGCAAAACGACCCTGGTCGAGGCCCTGCTCTACAAGGCGGGCGCCATCAATGCCTTGGGTTCCGTGGAGAAGGGCACCACGGTGTGTGACCACGATGCGCAGGAACAGGCTCACAAGCATTCCATTGACACGTCCCTGGCCAGCATGGATTACCACGGCGGCCATATCAACCTCATCGACACACCCGGTTACCCGGATTTCATGGCCAGGGCGCTGGCCGTGCTGCCGGCGGTGGAAACCTGTGCCATCGTCATCAATGCCCAGAACGGCATCGAAATGGTCACCCGGAAAATGCTTCAGGTAGCCCGGGACCGGAAACTCGAGCGCCTGATCATCATCAACAAGATCGATGCCGAGAATATCGACCTGGAGGCGTTGCTCGCGGAAATACGCGAGGAATTCGGTTCCGAGTGCCTGCCGTTGAACCTGCCGGCGAAGGGCGGCGGCGCCGTGATTGACTGTTTTTTTCAAGCCACAGGTGGCGAGACTGAATTTTCATCGGTAGCCGAGGCGCATACGCAGATCCTCGACCAGGTCATCGAGCTGGATGAGGCGCTCATGGAGGTGTATCTCGAACAGGGCGAGGAAGTCTCGCCCGAACAGTTACATGATGCCTTTGAAAAAGCCCTCCGCGAAGGACATTTGATTCCGGTGTGTTTCGCCTCGGGCACCGCCGATATCGGCATTGACAGCTTGCTGGATATTTTTGCCCGGCTGATGCCGACACCGCTGGAAGGCAATCCGCCGCAGTTTCTGAAGGGCGAAGGCAAGGATGCCGCAGCGATTGAAATCTCACCCGCTCCCGATGCGCATGTACTGGCGCATGTGTTCAAGGTGGCGATAGACCCCTTTGTCGGCAGGATGGGTGTGTTCAGGATCCACCAGGGCACCATCAGTAAGGACACACAACTGTTTATCGGTGACGGCCGCAAACCGTTCAAGGTCGGACATCTGTTGAAACTGCAGGGCAAGGAGTCCCGGGAGACCGATCACGGCATACCGGGCGACATCTGCGCCGTGGCCAAGGTGGAAGACATCGAATTTGATGCGGTGTTGCATGATTCGCATGAAGAGGATCACATTCACCTGAAAAGCATGGACTTCCCGGCGCCGATGTACGGTCTGGCCATTGAGGCGAAAAGCCGCGGCGATGAGCAGAAGATATCCGATGCCATGAAAAAACTGGCCGCCGAGGACCCCGGCTTCCGGGTGGAGCACAACATCGGCACCAATGAAACCGTAATCCGGGGCCTGGGGGAATACCATTTGCGGATGATCCTGGAAAAGCTCGGCAATCATTACAACGTCGAAGTGGAGACACGGCCGCCGAAGATCGCCTACCGCGAAACCATCACGCGCAGCGCTGACGGTCATCACCGGCACAAGAAGCAGTCCGGTGGCGCCGGGCAGTTCGGTGAGGTGTTTCTGAAAATTGAACCGCTGGATCGGGGCGCGGGATTTGAATTCGTCGATGAGGTTGTTGGTGGTGTCATTCCCAAACAGTTCATTCCCGCCGTGGAGAAAGGCATTCAGCAGGCGCTGCAGGAAGGCGCCATCGCCGGTTACGCCATGCAGGATATACGCGTACGTGTGTATGACGGTAAACACCACGCGGTGGATTCCAAGGAGGTGGCCTTCGTCGCGGCCGGCAAAAAGGCGTTTATCGACGCGGTCAGCAAGGCCCGGCCGGTGGTTCTCGAACCCATGGTGGAGATCACGATTACGGTGCCGAGTGAGGCCATGGGTGATATTACGGCCGATCTGTCGGCGAAACGCGGCCGCATCAATGATACGCGTGTCATCACCGGCGGCATGACGCGAATCCAGGGACTCGTGCCCTTGAGTGAACTGGGTAATTACCAGACCGAGCTGAAATCCATTACCGGCGGTACCGGCAGCTACTCCATCAGTTTCAGTCATTACGACCCGGTACCCGCCAAAACCCAGCAGGAATTGATCGCGGCCTTCAAACCGGCCAGGGACGAGGATTGATACGAACCCCGAACCATGAACCCCGAACTACATAGTCAATGCCGTTATCGACGGGGTGTTCCGCTCGGCTTCGCTATGAAAGCCGCGAATCAGCAGGATCCTGTCCCCGGGGCTGGTCAGGTTCTGTCCACGGGCAATATCGCGCGCCAGATCATTGGGGTTCTTGCTACCGGCCATGTCGGAGAGTATGGGTATTACCCCCCACAATAATGCCATGCGTCTGCAGATCCCCGGATCACGGGTGATGGCGAGAATCGGCGCCGAGGGTCGGGCCGAACTCATGGTGGCCGCGGTCACACCGCTTTGCGATATCACAACCACGGAATTAACCCGTAGGTCGTGCGACATACTCGCCATGGCGTTGGCCATGGCGTCCCAGATAGACAGTACTTTTGCCCGTGATGATTTGCGAACATTCCCGTAGGCATTCTGTTTCCACAGGTAGGCCTCGGTCTGCCGGGCGATGCGATCCATCATCTGCACGGCTTCCACCGGATGCGCCCCGACCGCGGTTTCACCGGAGAGCATGATGGCATCCGTGCCCAGGGTAACGGCATTGGCGACATCGGTGACCTCGGCGCGGGTCGGACGGGCGTTCTCGATCATGGATTCGAGCATTTGTGTGGCCACGATCACCGGCTTGAATTTTTTGCGGGCCATATCGATGAGCTGGTGCTGGGCCACGGGCACCAGTTCCGGTTTCAGTTCGACTCCGAGATCGCCGCGCGCCACCATGATGCCATCGGAGATATCGATGATCTCGCGGGCTTGTTCAAGTGCCTCCGGCTTTTCGATCTTGGCAATGACAGCGGTATTTTGCCCGGCGCCTTTAATGATTGATTTCAGTTGATGAATATCGTCGGCACAGCGCACGAAGGACAGTGCCAGGAAGTCAACACCGAGTTCCATGGCAAACTGTGCATCCTCCCTGTCCTTATCGGTCAGGGAGGGAGCGGAAACATTGACCCCGGGCAAGTTGATGCCCTTGTGATTGCCAAGGATGCCGCCGAATGTTACTTCGCAGGTGATTTCGCTGCCTGAAACGGCTTTTACCGCCAGTTCCAGGGTGCCGTCAGCCAGAAGGATATGATCACCGGGCACTACGTCATCGGCCAGTGCCGCGTACTGGGACGGGATCAAACCGGGTTCACCGATGACCTCACGGGTGGTGACCACCACCTCGGCGCCGGTGACGAGTTCAATGTGGTCGTCCCTGAACTTGCCGGTACGGATCTTCGGGCCGCAAAGATCCGCAAGTATGCCGATGGGCAGGTCAAGTTCACCGGCGAGTGAGCGTACATCGTTGCAGGTCTGGCGATGGAAAGCGTGGTCGCCGTGGGACATGTTCAGACGAAACACATTGACCCCGGCGTGGATCAGTGCCTTGATACTGTCCCGGTCGCAACTGGCCGGTCCCAGGGTGGCCAGGATTTTGGTGCGTCGTTGTTTGAGCAGATGGATATCGGTATTGATGGACATGGTTTTCCCTGTGATGTTGCCTTGACTGATGTTCGCAGCAATGAATACTGGTTCATCGCCACGGCCTGTTGTGATCACATTATTGTTGATTATCGGCGTAATACTTGCATTCTATAAAAGTTTAATCGGGTGCCCGGACCGCCGGTCACGAATGTATGCCGAAGGGTACGGTTACCCATTATCACGTAATTCAGTACGTTAGCGGAAGTTTATAACGAATTCATGAGGGAATACGACTGTCATGATTATGCCGCCTGCCGGATTAATGACTTTCATAACCGCGGTTCTTGCACACCATGGACCCGGTTGCGGATTTTATGCGACCCCCGGTGGATATCCGGCGATGATCCGGAGTCACCATGAAGAAAAACGCTCCGTATAGAGATCACCCGGTGCAACCGGGTCTCGGGGTATCGCAACTCGAGGACATCCTCGAGAACGCCCTGGAATGTATCGCCCGTGTCGACAGCCAGGGGAATTATCTCAGTGTCAACAAGCGCTACGCCGACACCTGCGGATACAGTGTCGATGAAATGCTGGGTATGGCCTGGGAAGAGATCATTTATCCCGGTGACCGCAACCATGCCACCCGGGCGGCCACGGAAGTGCTGAACAGTGGTCGCAGCGAGATCCGCATTCGCGGGATCCGCAAAAACGGCGAGGTGATCAACTTGCAGATGGTCCTGGTCCGGGGGCTGGATGGTACGGGATCCGGGATTGATTACTACTGTTTCATGCGCAATGAGGATGCTTCAGCGCCCAGACGTAATGAACGCCTGCAACACGGACGTGATCTCATACTGCAAGCGATAGCTGCAAACCAACCGCTCGACAAAATCCTGGAGCTGGTTGCCAGGACTGCTGCGGCTGTAGAGCCGGACCTCGGCTGTTCCGTTTCATTGCTGGACAGTTCGGGACAAAATTTACGATGCGTTTGTACATGCGGATTGCCGGATGAGTTTGCCGTGGTTTTGAAATGCATCAAACCGGGAAATGATGCAGGTTCCTCCGCCATGGCGGCGAATAACGGCCAAAGGGTTATCAGCCCGGATATCAGTACGGATCCCTGCTGGCGCGATTATCGGCAAGCTGCGCAACGTGCAGGGATAGGCGCCTGCTGGGTTCAACCCGTTATATCCTCACAGAACAAGGTGCTTGGTACCATCACTGTTTACTCTTCGCGACCGGGGGAACCGGACATCGGCTTGCTGGATATGCTGCAGGCGCAGGCTCACCTCGCCGCCATCGCGATTGAACGTGACCGGATTACCAGGAGCATTGATTCACACAAACAAACCCTCGAAAAATATTTCGATACGGTGACTGAATCAATCGTCATGACCCGGTTTGAAGACGGAATTGTTCTCAATGTGAACAGGGGCTTTGAGCAAATAACCGGTATTTCTCGCGAACAGGCAATCGGTAAATCCACGATTGAACTGGATCTCTGGATTCATCCGGAGCAACGCGAACATATGAAACGATCACTCATTGAGGATGGAGTGATTAACAATGCCGAATATGAATTTCGCGTCCAGGATGGCCGGAAAATCCTGGTGCTGCTGTCGGCTACCGTGGTCGATGTTGACGGTGAACAATGCGTTTTTTCCACCAGTCGCGATATAAGCCGCTGGCGGGCCACCGAGCAGGCGCTGAGAATGAGTGAAAAGCGTCTGCATTACCTGACCATGACCAGTCACGATACTATTTTTCTTACCCGTGTCGAGGATGGAACCATTGTTGAAGTGAACACCGGATTTGAAGTGACGACCGGGTTCAGCAGGGAAGAAGCTGTAGGTAAAACCACGCTGGAACTCGGACTCTGGTCCAGTCCGGAGGAGCGTGCTGAATATATCAAATTACTGGTAAGCGCCGGCAGGATTTTTGATTATGAGACCAGCTATCGTAAAAAGGATAACAGCATCTCCCACGCCCTGTTGTCAGCCACACTTAACGAAGTTGATGGTGAACTGTATATATTAACAATTGCACGAGATATAACTGAGAGAAAACGTCAACAGCAGAGACTAGAGCAGGTCAATGCAACGCTTCTGAATCTCGGTCCCAACATTGATGATAACGTCGACAGGCTGGTAGCCACCGCCGGTGAACTCCTCAACGGCGACTATGCGCTGTTTAACCGGCTTGAAGGTGATGGTCAGCTTCACGCTCTTGGTTCCTGGAATATTCCGTCCGGCTGCAATCCTCCGACTGACTGTGAGACCAGTCCCTGTTATAAAATGATTAAATCCGGGGACAGGCAGGTTTATGTGCTGCACGGGGAACCCGACCCGGATTCTGCGAATTCCGCAAACCTGCCTGCAAGAACGTACATGGGACAGATTGTGCATGTGGACGGCCAGCCGATCGGTTCACTGTGCGTTTTGTATGAAAATGTTATTGAACCTTCAGAGTTTGACAAGGAACTGCTGGGAATCCTTGTCTCAGCCCTGAGCCGGGAGGAGGTGCGCCGCATTGCAGACAGGACACTGGTTAATATCACACGGGGTGTTTCAGCCTCCAGTGGCGAAAGTTTTTTTGAATATCTGACCAATTATCTGTGTATTTCCATGAATGCGGATCTGGCAATGATAGGTTGTCTCTCCCGGGATGGATCACGGATAACCAGTATAGCCATTTCCGAACACGGGAAATCTGCCGCTAATATTTCCTATGCACTTGCCGGTACACCCTGTGAATCAGTAACCCGCTGGGACGGGGAAATGTGCGTGCACAAATCCGGAATACAATCGCTGTATCCTGACGATGCCTGGCTTGTCGAATTTGGCGCGGAAGGCTATGCCGGGGTCCCGCTGAGGGATTCACGCGGCATGGTGATAGGACTGGTGGTGGTCCTGTTCAGGAATCAAATCCACAGGGAACTGTATTTTATCGAGCAGCCACTGGCTATTTTTGCAGCTCGCGCCGAGGCTGAACTGGAACGCATGAGTACGATTCAGGCCCTGGTCAAGAGCGAGGAAAAATTTCGTGATGCTTTCGGCAAGGCTCCCACTGGTATTACCCTGATTGATCGGAAGGGTTATTTTTTCCAGACCAATGAAACCATGTCGGCAATAACCGGGTACCCGGAGCACGATCTGACCTCTTTAAGCCTGTTTGACCTGATGCCCGTGGATGAAGTTGAGTGCTGCAGGCAGGAATTCAACCGGCTGGTTAGCGGTGAAGTCGCGGAGATGAAATCTGAAAAACGCCTGGTCACATCAACCGGTACAACTATCTGGGTTGAACTGCATGCGTCCACGGTTTTCGATGAGCAGGGACTTTTCATGTTTGCTGTCACGCATCTCATCGATATTACCGACCGTGTGATTACCTCATTTAGACTTGAGCGCAGTAAACGCGCCCTGCAGGTTCTGAATGACTGTAACCATGGCTTTGCCCGTATCAGTAATGAGACAAACCTGTTGCAATATATTTGCGAGGTTATCGTGGCTACCGGTAAATATCGTATGGCCTGGGTTGGATACTGCCAGTTCGATGAGGATAAAACCGTCAAACCCATGGCTTATGCCGGAGTTGAAAACGGATATCTTGCCCATACTGTTACCTGGGCTGATGAACCGCGGGGCCGGGGCCCTGTAGGAACATGTATACGCAGTCTGCAGGCATGCATCGCCCGCTTTATCAGCAGTGATTCACGGTTCGGCCCATGGCGCAGCGCGGCACTGGAACGGGGTTACCAGTCAGCAGCAGCATTACCGATCATTATTGAGGGCTGTGTGATAGGCGCGCTTGTACTCTATGCGGAAGTCACTGATGCTTTCGATACGGAAGAGGTCATGCTGTTAAATGACCTGACTAACAACCTGGCCAGGGGCATTCAGAATATCAGGGTAAAATCCGACCACGAACGGGCTCGTCGCGATCTGCAGGCCAGCGAACAGAAATTCCGCATGGCATTCAACAATGCCTCCATGGGCATGTTGATTGTCAACAGGGACGGAATGATACAGGAAGTCAACGATGCAGGGCACGATATGCTGGGTTATACCAGGCATGATCTCATCGGCGAACCAGTCAGTAAAATTATACATCCTGAAGATGTTGTTCACAGTCTTGAATACCGTAACAAACTCTATTCCGGCGAGCTTGAGCATTACCGGATACAGAAGCGTTACCTGCACAAAAATGGTCATGTCATCCACGCGATATTGAATGCATCGATTATAAAGAGCCAGGGTGAATACACTGATCATATGGTAGCGATGATTGAGGATATCACCCAGCGTCTCCTGGCCGAACAGGCCTTGCAGGAGAGCGAGGAACGTTTCCGCACACTCTATGATGATACACCCTCCATGTTTTTTACCATCGATGAACAGGGATTGATTCAGTCAGTAAATGAATTCGGCGCACGCGAACTTGGCTATGAGGTACATGAACTCTGCCGGCAGAAAGCAGAAGTATTGATTCATCCGGAAGACATGAATCTTTACCAGTCACATATAAATATGTGCCTGGATGAATCTGAGCATATCCAGCGCCTTGAATTTCGCAAGATAAAAAAAGACGGTACGGTGATCTGGGTCAGGGAAACCATACGGATGATCCGTAAGCTCAATGATGAGCGGATGTTTCTCGTTGTATGCGAGGATATTTCAGAGATCAAACGGCTTTCCAGCCAGCTCAGCTACCAGGCCAGTCATGATGCCTTGACCGGTCTGGTAAACCGGCTGGAATTTGAACGTCGTCTGGAACGGGTCATTCAGTCACCGGAGAGCGCCGATGCCGAACATGCACTGTGTTTCCTGGATATGGATCAGTTCAAGGTCATTAATGACAGTTGTGGTCATCTGGCCGGTGACGAGCTGTTGCGGCAGTTGAGTGAAGTGATCAGCGCCAGTGTCCGCAAGCGCGATACGCTGGCGCGACTGGGCGGTGATGAATTCGGTATACTCATGGAACACTGCAGCCTGGACAAGGCGCAACGCGTGGCCGGCCAGATTCTCAGGCGAGTCGAGGAATTCCGCTTTCTCTGGGAGAACAAGCGATTCTCCCTGGGCGTCAGTATCGGACTGGTGCCCATCATCCCCGGCACCAGTTCAGTGACCTCGATACTGAAAGAGGCTGATGCCGCCTGTTATGCAGCCAAGGACGCCGGCCGCAACCGGATTCATCTCTATCAGCCGGATGATATCAATCTCTCGCGTATACGCGGTGAGATGCAGTGGGTTTCCATCATTAACGAGGCAGTTGAAGAGGATCACCTGTTACTGTACAGGCAGGATATCAAACCGCTGTTCACAAGCGGGCCAACAGGCAGGCATTATGAAATTCTGCTTCGTCTGCGCGCCCATGACGGCCAGATAGTGCAACCCGGTGCGTTTATGCCGGCGGCCGAACGTTATAATTTGTCTCCACGTATCGATACATGGGTCATTAAAACCTGTCTGTCATGGCTGCACGAGAATCCGCGGCATGCCGATGAGTTAACCAGGTGTACGATAAATCTTTCCGGGCTTTCGCTGAGCCATCCCAACTTTGTCGATATGGTTCTTGAGGAGTTCCAACGCTGCAATGTGCCTGGGGAAAAAATCTGTTTCGAGATCACCGAGACAACCGCTATCCAGAATATGTCCAACGCTGTCAAGTTCATGCAGTTACTCAAGGCCATAGGCTGCAGCTTTGCCCTTGATGATTTCGGTAGCGGTGTTTCTTCCTTTGCCTACCTGAAACAGATCCCCGTGGATTACATCAAGATTGACGGCGGTTTCGTCCGTGAGATGACCCGGGATCAGGTCAACTTTGAAATGGTGCGCGCCATCAACGATATCGCCCGGGTCATGGGGATCCAGACGATTGCCGAGTTTGTTGAATCGGAAGAGATCCTGCACCTGTTACAGGGCCTCGGTGTCCCGTTTGGCCAGGGTTACTTTATCCACGAGCCGGAACCGTTGATGGAATAGATCGAGGTTCGAAGTTCGAAGTTCAAGGTTCGACGTTCATGGTTCGAGGTTCGGGATTCGAACCTGGAACCCCGAACCTGGAACCTGGAACCTTATTTAGAAAGGAATGTCGTCGTCGAAATCGTTACTGCCGCCGGCTGTTGCGCTCTCCATTTTTTCGGATGGGGAATCGCCGGTTGATGAGCTGTAATTGTCCTGGTTACCACCGCCACCGCCACCGCCCCCGCGGCCGCCAAGCATTTGCATCTCGTTGGCGACGATCTCGGTGGTGTAACGATCAATCCCTTCCTTGTCCTGCCATTTGCGGGTTTGCAGCCGGCCTTCCACGTAGATCTGTGAGCCTTTTTTGAGATACTCGGAAACGATTTCGGCCAGGCGGCCGAAAAACACGACCCGATGCCACTCGGTACGGTCCTGTTGCTCTCCGGTGGTCTTGTCTTTCCAGGATTCGGAAGTGGCGATACTGACGTTGGCCACGGCCGCACCGCTCTGTGTATAACGGACATCCGGGTCGTTGCCCAGATTGCCTACCAGGATTACCTTGTTGATTCCTCTAGCCATTTTATCCCTCTTGATTTTTTACTGTTGAAAAGCACACGTTCCTGTGTTGCCAGGCATGATGGTCATCACGCATGGAGCCGAAACTATTTCAGTTTTCCCGGGGATGATCAAGTTGTCCCGAAAAGCTGGTGGTGCTGACCGGCCATGGCCAGACCAGTATTGTAAACCAGCCGAGTACTACCAGCAGATTGAACATAAATACACCGCCATAACCGCCATGGGCAAAAGACAGGCCGCCGCCCAGCCCCCCGAGAAATGCCCCGGCGAACTGGCAGGTGGAGAATATACCCAGGGCTGTGCCCTTTGATTCCGGGTTGATAATCTTGCTGACCATGGCCGGCAGGGACGCTTCCAGGTAATTAAATGCGGTAAAAAAAACCAGTAAATACAAGGCGATCCAGCGGATATCCTGATGCCAGAAAAACAGCCCCAGTTGCGATGCCAGCAGCAGGAAGACTGCCCCCCGGTAGAACGGCAGCTGGGTGGAGGATTTTTCCGACAGGATCACGAAGGGCATCATCAAGAGCACCGACAGCAGCAAAACCGGCAGGTAGAGCTTCCAGTGGGCGGAATTCTGCAGATCCGTGTAATCGCGCAGGATCAGCGGTAGCACGACGAAACTGGCCATAAGCACGATGTGCAGACACAGTACCCCCAGGTTGAAACGAAACAATTGCGGCTGGACCAGTACCTCCGGGAGACGGGGTGGTGAGGTTTCAATACTGCTGTGAAATCGGGGTTGCCCGGTAGCGGGTAGTCGGGACAGTATCAGGGCTGCTATCACCGCGAGACCGGCGCCAATGTAAAAAAGACCTGAAAGCCCGTAGCGGGCTCCGAGCAGGGGGCCGAGCACCATGGCCAGTAAAAAAGCCATGCCTACACTCATGCCAATGACGGCCATGGCCCGGGTACGAAACTGCATTGATGTCGTATCAGCCACCATCGCCATGATCGCCGCGGCGATGGCCCCGGCGCCCTGCAGGGCGCGGCCGAGGATAACGATGTAGATATGGTCGGCCAGTGCCGCGATCAGGCTGCCGAGGATGAACAGCGCCAGGCCGGCGAAAATGACGGGTTTTCGGCCTATGCGGTCCGAGATCATACCCAGGGGAATTTGCAACAGGCTTTGGGTCAATCCGTAAATCCCCAGAGCCAGTCCGATAAGCAGCGGGGCAGCACCCGCCAGATCCACTGCGTACAGCGACAGTACCGGGATGAGCAGGAACAGGCCGAACATGCGCAGAAAGAAAATACTGCCGAGGCCAAGTGTGGCGCGCAATTGTTGCGCCGTGGTCAGGTTATCGGGATTCATATTGAGGAAACGTCTTTGCCTTGTCGGGGTAAAAGGCCGTATATTAGCAGTTTGCGTTTTTTTCGGCTAAACAGCCTTGTTGTTTTGTATGGATCGAATACAAATCCGCGGTGCCCGCACCCATAATCTCAAGAATATTGACCTGGATATTCCCCGGGATCGCCTGATCGTGATCACCGGTTTGTCCGGATCCGGCAAATCCTCGCTGGCTTTTGACACCATTTATGCCGATGGCCAGCGCCGTTACGTGGAATCGCTCTCTGCCTATGCCCGGCAGTTTCTTTCCATGATGGAAAAACCGGATGTGGATCATATCGAGGGCCTGTCGCCGGCCATCTCCATCGAGCAAAAATCCACCTCCCATAATCCACGCTCCACCGTCGGCACCATCACCGAGATTTACGATTACCTGCGGTTACTGTTTGCCAGGGTCGGTGTGCCTTGCTGTCCCGAGCACGGTCTCGAACTTGAGGCGCAGACTGTCAGCGAAATGGTGGACCAGGTGTTGCAGCAACCCGAAGGCGAGCGCTTGATGCTGCTGGCACCGGTAGTTCAGGGACGTAAGGGCGAACATCTGCAGCTTATCGAGGGTCTGCGCAGCCAGGGTTTTTTGCGCGCCCGCATTAACGGCACCGTGATGGAACTGGACGAGGTGCCGGCCCTGGATCGCTACAAGAAGCATGACATCGAAGTGATTGTCGATCGTTTCAAGGTGCGCGATGATCTGAAACTGCGACTCGCTGAATCCTTTGAAACGGCACTGCGCCTCTCCGATGGCGTCGCCCGTGTCTGTTCCATGGAAGGTCATAAGGTAGACCAGGTCTTCTCGGCCCGCTACGCCTGTCACCAGTGCGGCTACAGTTTGCCCGAGCTGGAACCCAAGTTGTTCTCGTTTAATAACCCGGCCGGCGCCTGCAGTGGCTGTGACGGTCTGGGCGTGATCCAGTTTTTCGACCCCGAACAGGTGATTCAGCACCCGGAACTCGGTCTTCCCGGCGGCGCCATTCGCGGCTGGGACCGCCGCAATGCCTATTATTACCAGTTGATCAAATCCCTGGCCCGGCATTACAAGTTTGACATCGACACCGCCTGGCAGGATCTGCCGGAACATATCCGGCAGGTGATTCTCTATGGCAGCGGTGATGAAGAAATCGTGTTTGAGTATCTGAACGAGCGTCGCGGCAGTATCACGCGCAAACATACGTTTGAAGGTGTGATCCCGAACATGCAGCGGCGCTACCGGGAAACCGACTCCTCGACCTTGCGCGAGGAACTGGCGCGTTACCAGAACAACAAGCCCTGTCCCGAATGCCGTGGCGCCCGTTTGAACACTGCGGCACTGAATGTCTTTATCAACGATATGAACCTGGCCGGGGTAACGGCCATGCAGGTGGGCAAGGCGCAGGCGTATTTTCATGACCTGCACATACCGGGGCGGCGCGGTGAAATCGCCGCCCGCATACTTAAGGAGGTGTGTGAGCGCCTGAATTTTCTGGTCAATGTCGGCCTTGATTACCTGACCCTGGATCGCAGCGCCGACACCCTCTCCGGCGGCGAGGCACAGCGTATCCGGCTGGCCAGCCAGATTGGCGCCGGGCTGGTGGGCGTCATGTACGTTCTCGATGAACCGTCCATCGGTTTGCACCAGCGTGACAACCAGCGATTGCTGGCGACCCTGAAACATCTGCGTGATCTGGGTAATACCGTGATCGTGGTGGAGCATGATGAGGAGGCCATACTCGAGGCTGACCATGTTATTGATATGGGTCCCGGCGCCGGGGTACACGGCGGTGAGGTCGTTACCCAGGGTACACCGGCGCATATCCTCAAGGATACCTCTTCGCTGACGGCGCAATACCTGTGCGGTGCGTTGCAAATCGAAATACCCGAACAGCGTACCCGTTACGAAGAGCAGCGACTCATCCATTTGCACGGCGCCGGTGGCAATAATCTGAAAGATGTCGATCTGCAGATCCCCGTCGGCCTCTTTACCTGTATTACCGGTGTATCCGGTTCCGGGAAATCCACGCTCATCAATGAAACCCTGTACAAGATCACGGCTCGCGAACTGAACGGCGCCGGCCTGAGTCCCGCAGTGTATGAATCGATCAGCGGCCTGGAACACATCGACAAGGTAATTGATATCGATCAGAGTCCCATCGGCCGCACACCACGTTCCAATCCCGCAACCTATACCGGTCTGTTTACACCCATACGTGATCTTTTCGCAGCCACGCAGGAAGCGCGGTCGCGTGGCTACAAGCCCGGCCGCTTCAGCTTCAACGTCAAGGGCGGGCGCTGTGAAGCCTGCCAGGGCGACGGTGTAATCAAGGTGGAAATGCATTTTCTGCCCGATATCTATGTCACCTGCGATGTTTGCAAGGGCAAGCGTTATAACCGTGAAACCCTGGATGTGCGCTACAAGGGTCTGGCTATCAACGAGGTGCTGGATATGACCGTGGAAGAAGCGCGGGAATTTTTCGATGCCGTCCCGGTGATCGCCCGCAAGCTGCAAACGCTGATCGATGTGGGCCTCACCTATATCCGTCTTGGCCAGAACGCCACCACGCTGTCCGGTGGCGAGGCGCAACGCATCAAGTTATCCAGGGAACTGTCCAAGCGCGATACCGGCAAGACACTGTACATTCTCGATGAGCCGACCACCGGCCTGCATTTTCATGATATCAAACAGTTGCTGCACGTATTGCACCGGCTCAGGGACCATGGCAACACGGTGGTGGTGATTGAGCACAACATGGATGTGATCAAGACTGCCGACTGGATCGTGGACCTGGGACCCGAAGGCGGTGACAAGGGTGGCAAGATAGTTGCCACTGGCACACCCGAGGCGGTGTGCAAGATCAGGGCGTCACATACCGGCCGCTATCTGAAGCCGGTACTGGAACGCTTCAGCAGTAAAAAATCCGCCGGCAAGGGCAAAAAACAAAGTGAACTCGCAATCTGAAATTGCTGTTGCGGATACTGCTGCAGATGTCGATCTATAATTCGAAACAGCTGTCTGGATCAGTCAGGTCAGTTGCCGGCCCAGTCCCAGGCTGTAAACCAGTATCGCCGGCGCCTGCATGAAGAGGATGATTGACTGGCTGATCAGATCCTCGAAACCGGTGACATTGAAATGTTCGTCCAGGTGAGAAGCGGTATTCTTGGCAATGTTCACTGCCAGCCAGTGGCTGATAACGGCCAGTAGCGCGATCACCATGACAACATCCAGCCCCGGCCAGTAACTGAAAGCGGTGAATTGCCGGTGTTGCGCCAGCCAGTTGAATACCATCATGCAACAGATGATGGCCTGAACAGGCAGTATCAGTTCGATGTGTTTGCCGATGACAGGAAACACGGGCAGGATGAGACTGGTGAGAAAAACGAGATTGACGAGTTGATCGGCGCGGTACTCTCCATCAGCCAGCAAATCCATTACGGGAATGGCTTCTTCAAGTCCATAAATCAGCGGGTAGGCCATGAAGATAAAGACCACCAGCACGAAGGCCCGGTACAACGGTTCGATAACCCGTTCGGTGGTGGTGATCAGAATACGGTGCCGCGGTCGATGGATAATCCATTCAAGCAGGGCCAGTCCAGCGACAATCAGCACTGCATAGCTCGTGCAGGCGAGCAAAAAACGACTGTTGAAAAGAATATCAGTGATCGACATGTGACAAGTTTATCGCCATTTCAGCACCGGCCCGCTGCGAGGGCCTCTGTTTGTTCCCATCCAATCCTGTGTCCGGTGCTGAACGATTTTCGGGCAAGTCCGGCATAGATCGGTAAAACCTGTATAATAAGCGATTCCTGAAGCAATTAACCTTTCATTTCTTTTTAAATTTCAAGAATAAACCGGAGTTTTTCAATGTCAGCGCTTATCTGTGGCTCGTTTGCCTATGACAACATCATGGTCTTTCCCGACCGTTTCAAAAATCATATTCTGCCGGACAAGGTGCACATGCTGAATGTTTCGTTCATGGTCCCCGAGATGCGCCGTGAATTCGGCGGCTGTGCCGGTAATATCGCCTACAATCTGAAATTGCTTGGTGGCGAACCCGTACCCATGGGCACGGTCGGCATGGATTTCGAGCCATACGCACGCTGGATGGACAAAAACGGCATCAGCCGCGAACACGTACGCATGGTTGAAGAGAGTTTTACGGCGCAGGCGTTTATCACCACGGACATGGATGACAACCAGATCACCGCATTTCATCCCGGCGCCATGGGCTCGGCCCATCTCAACGAGATCGGCATGGCCAGCGGTATCTCTCTCGGCATCATCTCGCCCGATGGCCGTGACGGCATGATTGAACACGCCCGGCAGTTCAGTGACGCCGGGATCCCGTTCATATTCGATCCGGGACAGGGCATGCCCATGTTCGATGGCGACGATCTGAAGACTTTTATTGAGCAGGCCACCTGGGTGACATTGAACGATTACGAGTGGCAACTCCTGCAGGATCGAACCGGTTACAGCATCGAGGACATGACCGGGCGGCTCGAGGCCCTGGTTGTGACCCGGGGGGGTGAAGGCTCGGCCATCTATACCGCCGATGCTGTCATCGAGGTTGCTGCCGCGAAACCAGGAGCAGTGGTGGATCCCACGGGTTGTGGTGACGCCTATCGCGCCGGCCTGCTCTATGGGTTGTTAAATCAATTCGACTGGAAAACCACCGGACAGATTGCTTCATTGATGGGTGCAATCAAGATTGAAAACAACGGCACACAGAACCATAAGTTCAACGTGGACGATTTTAAAAGGCTATATAAGGATAACTTCGGCGAGGAGTTCTAGTCCGCCTTTACCATCACTATTTGACTGCGGACACCGATCCGCTCGTCGTGACGAACGTCGGTGAGCAATGCGGGCTGGAACCCCGGTTGATAATGCTTGCAGTGATCACAACGGAAAGTTGGCAGAAGCACTTCCCGGTGCAGTTACGATATGGACAGGTTGCTTGTGTTAATGCCCGGGTACAACCAGTTCGAGTTCCGGTGCCGAGATGATCAGATTTGTGAAGTTTTCATCGAGTTCAATCCAGTCAGCGGGAACAGGTTTTTTGAAGAGATAGCCCTGCCCGTACTTGCAGCCACGTTGCTTGAGAAATGCCGCAATATTACGGTCTTCAATACCTTCGGCGACCACCTGCATTTCGAAATTCTCGGCCATATCCAGTATGGATTCGGTGACCTTTCTGTTCTTGCCATGCCTCGACATGATAAAACTACGATCAATCTTGATAATATCGAAGGGCATACTGGTCAGGGTGCTGAGTGAGCTGTAGCCGGTACCGAAATCATCGAGCAGCAGCCTGATGCCGAGTTCGTCCAGCTTGTGCAGGGTATCGATTGAGCATGAATCATTATTGTAAAAAACACTTTCGGTGATTTCGATATCCAGTGCGTCAGGAGGCAGTGAATAACGCGACAGGCAATCTTCAATATACGAAATCAGCCGTTTTTCCTTGAGCTGACGCGCGGATACATTGACCGCCACATGCAAATCAACGCCGTCATTGTTTCGCCAGAGCTGGCATTGCCGGCAGGCCATGTCCAGAACCATATAGCCGATGTCCACTATCAGGCCCGTGTCTTCGGCTATGGGGATGAATTCTGCGGGTGATATCATGCCTTGATCACCATGATGCCAGCGCAACAGGGCCTCGACACCGGCAATTTCACCGCTGGCAAGATCGACAACCGGCTGGTAATGCAGGGTGAACTCATCGTGATCGATACTTCTGCGCAAATCACGCTCCAGCAGCAGGCGCTTGTCCGCTTGCTTGTTGAGTTCGTTGTTGTAATAACAGAACCGGTTCTTGCCGTTGTCCTTGGACTGGTACATGGCGATGTCAGCCCGTTTCATTAACGTCGAAGTATCCTCTCCGTTCTCGGGATAAACGGCGACACCAAGCGAGGCCGTCACATGTGTGTCGACGCCATCCAGGTGAAATGGTTTTGCCACCTGCTCGATGATTTTACCGGCAACGGTTGATACGTCTGCCGCCGAACGCAAATCGGGCAGGATGATGACGAATTCATCGCCACCGAAGCGCGATAATGTGTCACTGGCCCGCAGGCATTTTCTGATGCGGTTTGCAGCATGTTTGATCAGTTCATCACCGGCAACATGCCCCAGGGTGTCATTGATGTGTTTGAACCGGTCCAGGTCTACAAACATCAGGGCAAAACGGCTGCTTTGACGGCGCGCGGAGAGTATGGTCTGTTCCAGGCGGTCAGCCAGCAGATTGCGGTTCGGCAGGCCGGTCAGGCTGTCATAATAGGCCAGTTTGCGGTTCTCGATTTCGCTTTCGGCCAGCGCTTCGGCGGTTTCCCGGTATTCCTGGGCATTACGAGTGACGCCGCGGATAATGGTATGGCAGAGGATGATGACCAGCATGGAAAAGGGGATGATGAACCACAGCGCGGCCCTGATGGTGAATTTCACCGTTTTAGTGATCAGCGCTTCAAAAGTGGCGGTGTTCCTGCGCAGGGTTTCCGGTACGGCCAGCAGGTTATCGCGCAGGCGATTGTCGAGGACAACCGCTTGCGGGTTTTCAGGGGCGTGGTTTTCAAGTCGGTTGATGACAATCTGGGACTGGATCGCATTCGCCCGGCACAGATTGATTGCCTCACGGGTTTGTATAAAGTACATGATTGTCCGGTCAACAGGACTGGTCATGCTCACACATGTATCCGCTTCGTTGCGGATGCTATACAGCTTGTCCAACAGTTGTTTCAGTGACGGCGACTTTCGCTGATTGAGCAGTCCCGCTAATTCATTTACCTCGGCAACGTAGCGGGAATTTACCTGGTGGAAACGTGTGCTTTTGGCAATATGGACGATCGTGAACACCGTAGCCACGCCGAAAATGGCAGTGACGATCAGCATGATCCTCAGTCGCCTCTCAATTGTCATATCACACTCCGCATCTACCCGACATGTCGGTTAGTTCCATCCGTGGGTTATCGGCATGCCTGTGAATAAACTTGAAAATCGGTCGAATCAGACAGGCGCAGTCCGTCGCAGGAGGCGAACATCTGCGGAGTACGCAGGCGAAGTATTCTATGTCATTGGATAACCGGGGAAGTCCGGAAAGAACCCGGTGATTACTCTATGGCGGCGGCGCCGGCCAGGGCGCAGGTGTGATCTTCTTCCGGGGAACCGCCACCCAGTCCTACGGCGCCGATAACCCGGCTATTCCGGATGATGGGTAATCCACCGGGACTGGGCAGAGCCTGCGCCGGAACCACGCTGGGGAGTGAATACCACAGCAGGGGATTGGCTTCCTTGTTTTCAGTGATTTCCAGGGTGGAGCGCCGGAATGAAGCCGAAGCCATGGCCTTGGCCCTGGAAGTATCAAAGGTAAAAAAACCGGCACCGTCGGCGCGTGAATAATAAACCAGGCGTCCGGATTCATCGACCACGGAAACGCTCATCGGGCGTCCCATTTCGGCCGCTCTGGCCAGTGCTGCCTTGCCGATTTTCTCGGCCATCTCCAGTGTCATTTCTATCATGGCTGCCCCGCAGTTATACGATTGTTGTTATAAACGTTTATCCTACTTTCATCATTGCAAAAAGTGAAATTCCGTAATACCGCTTCACGGGCAAAACAATCCACCGGTGAACATACAGCCAATATTCATCTGTCCGGTTCCGCGCGCGCGGATGATGCAAACGTGCATTTCAGTTAAGATAGTGGAACATTTCACCTGCTGTTATCGACACAATACAATCATGACCATGCGAACAGGAAGAATAATTCCCCTTGTCATCGGCCTGTGCCTCCTCTACCCGGTTTTTGCCGCGTCCGGCTCCGGCACACTCAGTGTGGATTCGGTTTTATATTCAGGGCCGGATCAGCAATCGGCGGTCATCACCGCTCTCCCGAATGGCAGTGAAGTTTCCATTGAACAAAGGCAGGGCAGCTGGTACCGCGTTGTCACACAATCACCCGCGCATAGCGGCTGGGTACGAAGTTATGACGTACAGGTAAATCCCGATGCGAACTGGCTGGCGCGGCTGAAACGGGTGATTGCCGGCAACGACAGCGCCGAAACGACCCGCATGGCAACCATCGGAATCCGTGGTCTGGGGCCGGGCGATATCAGGAAAGCCAGGCCCGATTACAGGGAACTGGGAAAGCTCGATGAATACCGCATGGGGATTGAACAGGGGCTGCAATACGCCGCCGCCATTCCACTGCTGTCGAATGAGGTCGCCTGGTTCGATGCCGAAGCCGTGGCCGGGACAACCGCCGCCGGCGCAGACGGGGGTGGCAACGGATCCGGAACCGGGCTTGGCAAGTCACTGGACAGCGCGGTCAAGGGCCTGAAGGGATTTTTCGGGGGTGGTAGTCGTGATAAATAAAACCCTGCGCATCATTACCCTGTTCTGGCTACTGCTGGCTGCACCTGCGGTCATGGCTGAAGATGTCTTGCAGACCGGCGTATCCGTGCTGAAAAGCGCGGTGAAAAACAAGGATGCTTTTCTCGATATCAACGAACCCAGGGAAATCGAACTGGGCGCCGGGATGTCCGCGCAATTACTCGGCGCCGCCGGACTGGTCGATAACCCGGAGTTGCAAAAGTATGTCAATCGCATCGGTATGTGGCTGGTATTCCAGACTGAAAGAACCGCTCTGCCGTGGCGCTTTGCCGTGCTCGATGAAGACAGTATCAATGCCTTCGCGGCACCCGGAGGTTACATTTTTATTTCCAGGGGGCTGTTCATGCTGTTTCGATCAGAATCGGAACTGGCCGGCGTGCTGGCTCACGAGATCGGTCATGTACTGGCCCTGCATCACCTCGAGGATATCCAGGAAAAAGCCCGCAACAGTTTTATGAAAGACGTGGGTGGCATGGTGATCGACGATGTCGCGGGTGGCAACTGGAACCAGCTGGTCAAACAACTGGTGAATTCCGGTATCGATGTCTGGGAGAGCGGCCTCAACCGGGAAGATGAATTCCAGGCCGATGAACTGGGCGTGGTCATCGCCGCGCGGGCGGGCTACGACCCCTACGGTCTTCTCGGAGTGCTGGATACTCTCGGCCGTCTTGACCATGGCCAGGGCAATATCTATGAACAAATGCATGCCACGCATCCGCCGGCCAGTGAGCGATTACAGCGCCTGGATGCCCGTATGACCGGAGCCATGGAGGATTACGCCACCGAACCGGCGGCATCGCCCGGACTTTATGAGTTCCAGGCGCAACTGGAACAGCAACAGGCCGGCCGTTGAATAAACCGGTTCTTCTGGCCGGATAAAAAAAAGCCCGCCGGGAGGCGGGCTACGATACGGGTTTTTCTTGTTATGGAACCGCTCAGGCAACCGCCTGTTGTGCCTGCTCGAGACGTTTACGCAGGGCCTGCACCTGTTTGGTCAATTCCGGGGGCAGGTGATCACCGAAGGTCGCGTAGTAGTCCTCGATGCCCTGCAACTCCGACAGCCAGCCATCGACGTCGACGCGCAGCAGGTTGGCCTTGTCGCTGTCTTTCAGATCCAGGCCATCAAGATCCAGTCCATCGAGGGTTGGCATCTTGCCGATGGGCGTTTCAATGGCTTCGGCTGAATCATTGCAGCGCTCGAAGACCCATTTCAACACCCGGCTGTTCTCGCCGAAGCCGGGCCACATGAATTTGCCTTCGTCATTCTTGCGGAACCAGTTGACGTAGAAGATCTTCGGCAGTTTGGCGCCCGCAGTTTCACCCATCTTCAGCCAGTGGCCCCAGTAATCGGCCATGTTGTAACCACAAAACGGCAGCATGGCCATGGGATCGCGCCGCAACTGACCGATGGCGCCAAAGGCGGCGGCGGTCATTTCCGAGGCGATGATGGTGCCGATGAAGGTACCGTGTTTCCAGTCCAGTGCCTCGGTGACCAGTGGTACGGTGGTGGCGCGGCGGCCGCCGAAAAGAATGGCACTGATGGGCACACCCTTGGGATCTTCCCATTCATCGGCGATTACCGGGCATTGTGCGGCCGGTGCCGTGAAACGGGCATTCGGATGCGCGGCCGGGGTTTCGGAATCCGGGGTCCAGTCGTTGCCTTTCCAGTCGGTCAGGTGCGCCGGCGGCTCGTCGGTCATCTCTTCCCACCAGACATCACCGTCATCGGTTTCGGCGACGTTGGTGAAGACGGAATTGGCTTTCAAGGACAGCATGGCGTTGGGATTGGATTTCATGCTGGTGCCGGGGGCGACGCCGAAGAAGCCGGCTTCCGGGTTGATGGCGTAAAGCTGGCCGTCTTCGCCGAATTTCATCCAGCAGATATCGTCGCCGATGGTTTCGACTTTCCAGCCCTTGACGGTGGGGTTGAGCATGGCCAGGTTGGTCTTGCCGCAGGCGCTGGGGAAAGCACCGGCGACAAACTTGACCTCGCCCTCGGGACTGGTCAGCTTCAGGATCAGCATATGTTCGGCCAGCCAGCCTTCGTCACGGGCCATGGTCGAGGCGATGCGCAGGGCCAGGCATTTTTTGCCGAGCAGGGCATTGCCGCCATAGCCGGAACCGAACGACCAGATCTCGCGTGTTTCGGGGTAATGAACGATGTAGCGGTTGTCCGGATTGCACGGCCAGGCTACGTCCTCTTCGCCTTCGGCCAGCGGTGCGCCGACTGAGTGGATGCAGGGTACGAATTCACCGTCTTCACCGAGCGCGTCGAGCACAGGCTGACCCACGCGGGCCATGATGTGCATGTTGGTGACGACGTAGGGGGAATCGGAGATCTCGACACCGATATGGGCTATCGGTGAGCCGATGGGACCCATGCTGAAAGGGATGACATACATGGTGCGGCCTTTCATGCAACCGCTGAACAGGCCATTCAGGGTTTCACGCATTTCCCCGGGGTCGGTCCAGTTGTTGGTGGGACCCGCGTCTTCCGCCTTTTCGGAGCAGATGAAGGTGCGGTCTTCAACCCGGGCCACGTCGGCAGGAACGGAACGCACGTAGTAGCTGTTGGGGCGCTTGTTTTCATCGAGCTTTTTGGCGGTGCCGCCCTTGACCATGATATCCCACATGGTTTCCCATTCTTCCTCGCTGCCGTCGCACCAGACGATGGTGTCCGGCTGGCAGAGTTTGGCCATGTCATCGACCCAGGCCAGCAATTTCTTGTTGGTGGTACTCATCGGTATCTACCTCATTATCAAGTGAATGTATCGTGTTATGTTTTTGTTATAGGTCGTGCGTGCCGACTGACGGTATATCTGTCGACAGTGGTATTAAACTGTTACCTTTTCATTCAGACCGCGCCTGTCTATCGGCTGACTGTTCTTATTGTTATCAGGCAGAGCATCTAATGTGCGGTTTAACACATTGAACTAACGAGGAATTTACTTCAGATTAGTCCAGTGAATCGGATCTCCCGCCCGGCCGCCCTGCGCGGGGCCGGTATTATCTCACCGGGTCTGATCGGTTTTCAAGTTATCCAGCAGGGTTTGCAGCTCGTATACGGGTGCAAGGCATTGATTACCGCGGCAGATTTGCGCCCGCGTCACGTCGCTTTTGGTGTTCACGGCCAGGATGCCCGGCAGGTTTTGTTCATGGTCGGCTATGGCATAAATGCACCGCCCCGGGTGATGGCCAAGGGCATTTAATGAACGGCGCCATGCATCGATTTCCTCCCGCGGTCCACGCAGGATGATCATCTCGGGCGGTATGAGGTGTTCCATCAGGGCGCAGAGGATACTGCCGTGGGCGTAGGGAATGCGTTCAAGGCTTTGCCAGGCGGATTTCAGGGTCTGTTCCGCGGCATTCAGGTAACGCATCTCGGCGGTCATATGGCCGAGGAGATTCAGCGCGCGGGCTGCGACGCCGTTGCCGGCGGGCAGGGTTTCATCTATCCACGGTTTATTGCGCACCAGCAGGTGTTCGTGATCGTGCGAAGTGAAATAAAAGCCCTGGCAGGGATCATCGGCAAAACGCTCAAGCAGTACTTCGGCCAGCTCGATGGCGAAGTTCAGTAACTCCGTATCCCAGCGCACCTGCAACTGTTCGAGGATGGCTTCTATCAGCAGGGCGTAATCGTCAAGATAGGCGTTCAGGTGGGCCCGGCCGTCCTTGCAGGTGGCGAGCAGACGTCCGTCGACCCACAGTGAATCCCGGATAAACCGCAATGCCGCCGTCGACGAGGCCAGCAGGGAGTCGTCGTCAAAGACTCGGGCGGCCGTGGCCATGCCCCGGATCATGAGGGCGTTCCACGAGGTCAGGATCTTGTCATCACGGCCGGGACGGATCCGCTGTTCGCGTGCGTGAAACAGTTTGCCGGTGGCGGTTTTCAGTACGGCATTGCATGCGTCCTCGCCCATGTCGAACTGTTGCGCGGTTTCCGTAAGAGTGTGCTGTTCGTACAGGTGCCAGCGGCCCTCGAAATTTGGCGGATTGTCCAGGCCGAAGTGAAAGCGGACGATCCCGAATTCCCGCTCGTCCAGCAGCGACTGTATTTCATCCCGACCCCAGACATAGTACTTGCCTTCCTCGCCTTCCGAATCCGCATCCAGCGAGGAGTAATACCCGCCGGCGGGCGACTGCATCTCGCGGATAACCCAGTGCGCGGTTTCCAGTGCGCTATCCTGAAACAGCTTGTCGCCGCTGATTTGCCAGGCCTGCGTGGTCAGGCCGAGCAGCGGCCCGTTGTCGTAGAGCATCTTTTCAAAGTGCGGGATCATCCATTCGTCATCCACGGAATAGCGCGCGAAACCGCCGCCGACATGATCGTAAATACCGCCGCGCGCCATCTTCTCCAGGGTAAAAAGCGCCATGTTCCGGGCCTCGTCGCGATCGGCCAGGGCCTCATAGCCCGGCGCCGAGCAGGTCAGTAAAAATTCCAGGTTGGTGGGGTGGGGGAATTTGGGTGCGCCGCCGAAGCCGCCACTGCGGGCGTTGAAGGTGTTTTTGAACTGGGAGATGGCGGTACGCAGGGGTTCGGGGCCGAGAGTGACGCCGTCCGGGCTGGAATCCGGTTCCATATTTTCCAGCGCCTGTTGCAGGGACATGTTTTGATCGCGGATGGCCGCCTCGTTTTCCCGGTAGGCTTCATGAACGCGGGCCAGCAGTTCCCTGAACCCCGGCAGTCCGTAGCGCGATTCCCTGGGAAAATAGGTGCCGCCGAAAAAAGGCACATGATCATCCGGGGTCAGGAACATGGTCAGCGGCCAGCCGCCGGTGCGCCGGGTCAACAGGTGCTGCGCCGTCTGGTAAATGTGGTCGAGGTCCGGGCGTTCTTCCCGGTCCACCTTGATGTTGATGAAGTACTTGTTCATCAACGCGGCGGTTTCCTCGTCTTCGAAGGACTCATGGGCCATGACGTGACACCAGTGGCAGGCCGAGTAGCCGATGGACAGCAAAATGGGCCGGTTTTCCTCACGCGCCCGTGCCAGGGCCTCGTCGCACCAGGGATACCAGTCGACGGGGTTGTCGGCATGTTGCAGTAAATAGGGGCTGGTTTCGCGGCCCAGGGCGTTCTGTGACATGGTAATCTCGATTTTGGACGGATACGGACATCCTGCGGGATTTTGACTTCGTGGTAAACTCCCGCCGGTCATGCTGGAATATCCTTCAATCGATCCGGTCGCCATTGCCTTCGGCCCCGTGCAAATCCGCTGGTACGGTATTTGTTACATCGTCGGCATACTGGCGGCCTGGTGGCTGATGAACCGGCGCATTCGCCTGCCGCATTACGACTGGAACCGGGACCAGGTGGCGGACCTGGTGTTTTACGCCACCCTCGGCATTATTATCGGCGGCCGCCTGGGTTCGGTGCTCTTTTACAACCTGCCGCATTACCTCGAGTATCCACTGGATATCTTCAAGATCTGGCAGGGCGGCATGGCCTTTCATGGCGGACTGCTGGGTGTACTGGTTGCCATCTGGTTGTATACGCGCGCCATCGGTAAATCCTTTTTTGCGGCCACCGACCTGATTGCGCCCATGGTGCCGATTGGTCTTGGCGCCGGACGTATCGGCAACTTTATCAACGGTGAGCTGTGGGGAAAGATCAGCGACGTACCCTGGGCCATGGTCTTCCCCGCTGCCGTACCGCCGGGCGTGCCGCGGCACCCGACCCAACTCTACGAAGCCATGCTCGAAGGCGTGGTCTTGTTTGCCGTATTGTGGTGGTTTTCATCGAAGCCCCGGCCGCTGATGAGTGTCTCGGGACTGTTCCTCGCCGGCTACGGCAGTTTTCGTTTCCTGGTCGAATTCTGGCGTGAACCGGATGCGCATCTCGGTTACCTGGCGCTGGACTGGGTCACCATGGGGCAGGTATTGTCGGTGCCGATGGTGCTGGCGGGGGTGATCCTTCTGGTGCTGGCTTATCAGGCTACAGACGACAGATGACAGATAACAGACGACAGATAACAGACGGCAGACGACAGATGACAGTGTGGGGGAACGGTGTGGTTATGAGTGGTGCCAGGTATCTTCTTCTATTTATTTTATTCTCGCTGCAGGCGGCGGTATCCGTGGCCGAGGAATCTCCGGCTTCGGCCGAGTATGTGGTGCTCAATGTGGTGAATAATGTGCTCAAGGTTCTGGATGACCCGCAGTTGGAGCAGAAACAAAAACGCCTGATTGTTTTCGGACTGGTCAGCAACCATATTCATTTCGAGGAAATGGCCCGGCGCATTCTGTCCGTACACTGGAAAGACGCCACCGACTCGCAAAAAATACAGTTTATCCAGTTGTTCGAACGCAATTTGCTGAACAGTTACTGGGTGCGCATAAGCCGGTATGCCGGTGAACAGATCAAGTACGTCGCCTCCAGCCAGGATCTCAAGGGATTCGCCACGGTGGACACCATTATCGAGCGTGACAACGAGGAAGTGGTCATCCCGGTTACTTATCGCATGAAGTACAACGGCCTGGAATGGCAGGCTTACGATTTCCTGGTGGAAAACCTGAGCCTGGTACAGAATTACCAGCGTGAATACAGCGCCGTCATCAAGAATTCCGGGATCGATGGCCTGCTCGAACATATGCGCCGGGAAATCAGCCACTTTCAATAACCCATCAAATCAGCGCATGCAGCAATATCTCGACCTCATGCGCCATGTCAAAGCGCATGGCGTGAAAAAAACGGATCGCACCGGCACCGGCACGCTCAGTGTGTTCGGTTACCAGATGCGTTTTGACATCAGCAGGACATTTCCCCTGGTGACCACCAAGAAGCTGCACGTGAAATCCATCATTCATGAATTGCTGTGGTTCCTGAAAGGCGAAACCAACATTGCCTACCTGAAAAAACACGGCGTCAGCATCTGGGATGAATGGGCCGACGCCAACGGCGATCTGGGCCCTGTTTACGGCGCCCAGTGGCGGTCCTGGAAAACCGCGGACGGGCACGTTATTGACCAGATCAGCCACGTCACCGATCAGATCCGCAACGACCCCGATTCCCGCCGCCTGATCGTCAGCGCCTGGAATGTCGGCGAACTGGAGAGCATGGCGCTGATGCCGTGTCATGCGTTTTTCCAGTTCTATGTTGCGGAGGGTAAACTCTCCTGTCAGCTCTACCAGCGCAGTGCCGATATTTTCCTCGGCGTGCCGTTCAATATTGCTTCCTACTCGTTGCTTACGCTGATGATGGCGCAGGTGTGCGGATTGAAACCGGGTGAGTTTGTGCATACCTTTGGCGACGCGCATCTATATCTCAATCATTTACAGCAGGTTGAAGAACAGTTGTCACGTGAACCTTTGCCGCCCCCGGTGATGAAACTGAACCCGGAGATAACCGGCATTCTTGATTTCAGTTTCGAGGATTTTCAACTGGAGGATTACCGGTGCCATCCCGCCATCAGGGCGCCCATCGCCGTCTAGTTACGATGAGTTTCGGTTGAGATTGAAAACACAGCAATATTTTCAGTCATGATGGTTTCTCTCATCGTCGCCATGGATAACAGCGGTCTCATCGGCAGGGACGGGGCGTTGCCGTGGCGTCTGTCGTCCGACCTGAAGAGGTTCAAGTCCATCACCATGGGCAAACCCGTTGTCATGGGACGTAAAACCCACGAGAGTATCGGCCGCCCGTTGCCGGGACGTGAGAATGTCATTATTACCCGTAACCGCAACTACATGGCCGCCGGCTGCACGGTATTGCACAGCATGGACAGTATGTATTCACGATTTCGTGATGAACCGGAAATCATGATCATGGGCGGATCCGAACTCTATCGGCAAACCCTGGATCAGGCACAGCGTATTTATCTGACCGAAGTGCACGCGGAGTGCGAAGGCGATACCCGTTTTCCGGAATTTGACCGTTCGGCCTGGCATGAAACGGAGCGGGAAGATCACAATGCCGATGAGAAGAACGAATACGATTACAGTTTTGTGATCCTGGAACGCAGCCCGTTATGATTGTCACCGTGTTTCGTTCCCGGCTGGATCCTGAACACACCGGTGAATACCAATCCATGCTCCAGCGCATGCGGGAGATTGTGCAGGGCATGCCCGGCTTTGTGGCGAGTAAAACATTTACCGCCGAAGATGGAGAGCGGGTAACGCTGGATTATTTCGATACCCGGGACAACCATGACGCCTGGGCCCGTCACCCGTTACACCGCGAGGCGCAACAGGCTGGAAGGGAGCGTTTTTACAGCGAAAACAGCGTTCAGGTTTGCAAAAGCATGTACGATCATGCTTTCAAAAAATGACTGAAGCCGAGAAATTTCGATTAACCACGTCGTATGGTCCGGATACCGGTGAGGGCAATTCAGACTCATCTGGCCAACCTGTCTGTTACTCTCTATAATTAAACCAATCAGTAGACAGGGAATCAGGGAAATAGTGAAGAATGTCTTTGTGAATCTGGCTGAACGTTATATCTATAACGAGAAACCGGCAATTCTACCGCTTGTAGTCATCATCACAGGGATGATTATCGGTGTCTGTTTCCTTGTTTATTATACCGGCGGTATCAAATATGTTTATTCCCACTCGATGTATATCCCCATCATTGTTTCCTCGTTGTTCTTCGGTATAAAGGGAGGAGTCATTGCCGGCTTGGCCGGCGGTCTTGTGCTCGGTCCGTACATGCCCATCGACGTTATTACCGGGGAAATGCAGCAGACCATCAACTGGATCTACCGGGCCGGCTTCTTTACCCTGATCGGCATCATCACAGGGACCAGCATGGATTCATTGCGTAACCGTATTCGTGAAATAAACTGGTTGATGCACAACAACCGCTATACGGAACTTCCCAACGAGGAAAGCCTGAATCAGGCACTGGAGCGACTGGCCCGGGATGATCAGGTCAAATGCCCCTACTACCTGTTGTCAATAGGCTCGAGCAATATTTCCTCGGTGAAGAATACGTTCGGTTTCAGCGTGGTTCATGTGGTCATCCAGCAAATGAACCAGCGGCTGAATGAGTGCATTTTGTTCAATCACGGCATTTTCAATCACAGTGATGAAAAAATGGCCGTAATACTCGGTGATCCCGGTGAATCGGAGATCGACGAGCACCTCAACAGGATTGTACATGCCCTGGAATTACCCTATGAATATGAAAACATACCCATTCACATGGATATGCACATAGGTTGCGTCGCAATAACTGACAGAAGTCTGTCCAATTACACGGTGGGACGACAGGCGGAAACTGCTCTCAATCACGCAATTGATAACAAGCTGAGCTACTGTATCTATCGCCCGGAAGAGGACAAGACCAGCAGGGAGAATGTCGGTCTTCTTGGGTCACTCAGAAATGCGATTGATACCGATCAACTTGTGCTTTATTACCAGCCCAAGGTCGATATACACAGCAGAAAATTGCTGGGTGTTGAAGCACTGGTTCGCTGGCAACATCCGACCCGGGGGATGATCCCGCCTGTGCGATTCATTCCACAGGCGGAACAGACCAACCTGATTAACCCGCTGACCATGTGGGTTCTGGAGAAAGCCCTGTCCCGTATATCGATGTGGGATCAACAGCAATTCATGCCGGCTGTGGCCGTCAATATTTCCACCCGTAATATCAATGTTCCCGGATTCGAGGACGCCGTTTTCAGGCTACTGGATGAATATCATATCGTCCCCGAACGACTGGAACTCGAAGTCACCGAGAGCGCCCTGATGCAGGATCCGGTCAATGCTATACGGTTACTGACTGAACTGGCCGAATCCAATATCATTATTTCGATTGATGATTTCGGCACGGGTTATTCATCCCTTGAGTATCTCTGCAAGTTACCGGCATCCATTGTCAAAATCGATCAGTATTTCATCAGGAACCTGGTCAATGATTCCGCTGTCAGGAACATTATCAAATCGGCTACGGACCTGGCGCATTCACTCAATATGACCGTTGTTGCGGAAGGCGTTGAAGATGAAGCTGTGCTGGATTTTCTCGTAGATATAGGTTGCGATATTGTCCAGGGCTATCATATCAGCCGCCCCATACCGGAGGACGAGTTACTCACATTTGCCCGTGCAAACTAGTCACGCGGCCTCCTTGCCGGATAACCGGTAACCCGCCTTCTGCCAGTCTTCCTTGCCGGCCTCGTAGTCATAAACATTCCTGAAGCCCACGGATTCCAGCCGCCGCGCGGCCCGCGGTGATGACTGGCATTCGCTGTTGGCGCAATAGACAACCACCGGCTTGCTCTTGTCGGGATTCAGGTCTTCCACCTTGTCCTCGAAATGCTCATCATTTTCGGGAATATTATGGGCGCCGGGCAAGTGCTTTTCCGTAAAGCTTTCCAGTGGCAGGGTTTCAACCAGGATGAAACTCCTGTTTTCATCCATCCACTGTTTGAGTTCATCGCGTTGAATGGTTTTCATGGTGCACCTCCTGATCGCTATCAGAAATATCCGCTGAAACAAGCAGATATGGATAGCCGATTCTTGCATGGCTTACTGTATGAGACTGAAGAGAATTGCCTGTGTTCCATTGATGCGGCATACGGGATAACTTCTGGTAACTGTCCCCCGGTTAACGGAACCGGGTAGCGTGCTATCGGGAGCAGGGTGACTACGCGGCGGCGCTGACTGGGGCGGAATCGCCTTCTTCCAGGCTGTTGTCCGCTATTGAAATATGCGAGACTCGATTGCGGCCGCCCTGCTTGCCCTGGTACAGCGCCGCATCGGCTTTCTCCATAACCTCGTCCATGGAATCCGCATCTTCAGGGAATGTCGCTATGCCGATGCAGACACTGGAGGTGATACGCTTGCCGCCTGAATCGAACGAGGTATTCTCGATACAGGAACGAATGCGTTCGCCGATCACAACGGCGCCTTTGCCATCCATACGCGGTAACAGGGCGACAAACTCGTCACCGCCGAAGCGGGAAACCACGTCGGTCGAGCGCAGACATCGTTTGATATTTTTTGCGATTGCCTTGATAAGCTGATCCCCGGCCGTGTGTCCGTATTTATCATTGATTTCTTTCAGATTATCGGCATCGATGATCATGTACGACAACGAATGGGAATATCTTTCCGCCAGTTGCGTTTCCCTGGACAACATCACCCGGAATGAGCGTTTGTTCAGGAATCCCGTCATGTCATCCAGTTCGGCCAGTTCCTTGAACATTTTCTTGCCGTAATGCACATCGGCGGCCAGCATTGCGGTGATGTAGGCGATCAGCAAAAACGGTGAGAAGGTCGTCATCAGGGCGGTGAATTCACCCAGGGTGAATCCCTCCCTGATATGCGAGTTGAGAAAAATATAAAACGCGGCAATCAGGGTAACTTCGAGGAAGGTCGTCAGCTTGCCGAGAGTAATGGCGCTGGCAATGATCACCAGCAGGTACAGGTTGAGCAGCGAGCTGTCCGCCTTACCGGTATTCCACAGCACCCAGGTGATGAAGGCGATCATCACCCAGGTCTCAATGGCGAGTTTCCAGCGCGTCTGGCGTTCGTAGAAATTCAGATAATGAAATACCAGGATGAATCCGGCAAACGCAATCATGGACAGGATCAGCCCGAAAGGATTGGCCACCTCGGCTCCGGGCGAGACGTGATAGAGCAAAATCAGGATAAGCAGCAGCCACTCGATCTCGGCGATACTTCGTGAGAAGCCTTTCAGCTCGATCTGTTCAATATCCAGCGAACCCGGAATGTGTGGTGAAGTCACATTAACCTCTTGTTTGTCATTAAATCGAGACCGGCCCGTAATGAATGTACATCGGCAAAAAGCCGGTTTGCTTGAGCGATTCATGAACCGGGAGTTACAGGAGGGACGGGGCGCCAGGGGAATGTCAGGCATTGACGATCGGTAATCGCGGGCCGGACTTTTTCACCCTGATAACTGTGGGTCGTTAATGATTAACTGACCTGGATCAAGTCATTGCTGATATTTTGACATAATCTTAGGGTACGGGTTATCAACAGGAGGAACGCGACATGTTAAAGAAATTAATTGATTACCTGGATGATCACAATATCCGCTATGTCTCCATGCATCATTCCAGCGCCTATACAGCCCAGGAAGTGGCCGCATCCGCCCATGTGCACGGTGGTGATTTTGCCAAGACCGTAATCGTCAAATGCGATGGTGAACTGGCGATAGCCGTATTGCCGGCGCCGGAAAGAATTGACACTGAGTTGCTGCAATCGGCCAGCGGCGCCAAACGAGTTGAATTGGCGACAGAAAACGAATTCAAGGACCGGTTTGTGGAGTGTGAGGTCGGCGCCATGCCGCCGTTCGGTAATCTTTTTGGTATGGAGACCTATCTGGAAGAAGAGATGATCAACAATGACAGGATCATCTTCAATGCCGGATCACATACCGAGCTGGTGCAATTGTCGTTAAAAGATTATCTCAGCCTGGTGAACCCGGAGGTCGCGCGCATATCCACCGAATACACGGCGGCATAACCGCCCCTGGTCAAGGTCGGGCAACAGATTGATAAGAATAGAGGTTGATGGTCATGTTACTCCACCAGGTTAAAAAGAAAGCGGCTGATAACGGGACGGGATCGTTGAAGGATATCAACGCAGTTGACTGTCTTTACTGCCCCGCCGGTTGAATCCGGCGGGTGTTTCCTGGCGGGCATCACGCGCGGCCTGGCAGTTCACGCACAGCCGCACGCCGGGGATTGCATTTCGCCGCGCTTCGGGTATTTCCTCGTCACATTCTTCGCAGCGGGTCAGGCTTTCGCCGGCCGGCAGGCGGCTGCGCGCCAGCTTGATGGCGTCTTCAATACTGGCATCAATCTGATCCTGAACCGCACCGTCACGTGACCAGCCACCGGCCATTGTTTTTCTCCTGTCAGAATATTATTGAAAGAAGCGCTGATTGAGTCAGTGCCTGTTTCAATAATTATAGATGAAAAACCCTGCCTTACGTGGGAATAAACGGGGTTCCAGCCGTAATTACATGAGGGCCGCTCCGGATTCACACCAGGACGTGGGACATCAATTGCCAGAAGACCATCACGTCATCGTATTGGTGGAAAAGCTTGTAGCGTTTCAGCCGCAGTGATGAAACCCGGAGTGGGAGCAGTCTCAGTCCGGTACAAGCTTTGAGCGCACCTTGATCTCGGAGATCAGGGTCCGGTGTACCGGACAGCGGTTGGCGATATCGAGTAATTTCTGACGTTGTTCCCCGCTTAACCGGCCTTCGAGGATGATCTCGCGTGTAATCTCGTCCACCTTGCCTTCCCGCGTCTCGCAATCAAGGCAATCCTGCGCATGAACTTTCTGATGTGAGAGCCGTACCCGCACGCGTTCCAGCGGCAATTGCTTGCGTTCGGCGTACATGCGTATGGTCATGCTGGTACAGGCACCGAGGCCCATCAACAGGTATTCATACGGCCCCGGCCCGGCGTCATTGCCTCCGGCACTTTCCGGTTCATCGGCGATCAACACATGACGACCAGAGCGCATGTTCCGGGTGTATTTACCGGTAAGGGTTTCCTCGACTTCTACCTGGTTGCCGGGTTCGGTTGTCATGGGCATCTCCGGGTTGCTATGGAACAGGATCAGATCGTTTCCGGCAGGGCAGGGTAATCGATATAGCCTCTCTCATCGCCACCGTAAAACGTTTCCGGGTCAGGCGCATTCAGTGGCGCGTTCTGCCGCAGGCGTTCCGGCAAATCCGGATTGGCGATGAACTTGCGGCCAAAGGAGACAAGATCAACTTTATGTTGTTGTATTGCCTCATTGCCTTTGCGGGCATCGTAATCACCGTTAACCATGATTCGTCCCTGGTATATATCGCGAAAGATCGATGTCGGTACCTCGGTCCCGCCATGGCACATGTCTTTTGCGCCGGCTTCGACAATGTGCAGACAGGCGAGATGGTAATGATTGAGTTTATCTACAAGGTAACCGAAGGTATGCTCCGGATCGCTGTCGTGCATGTCATTGAACGTGCCGCTCGGCGAAATGCGCAGACCGACGCGTTCCGGCATCCAGACTTCCTGCACCGCCTCGATGACCTCAAGGATCAGACGGGCGCGATTCTCCACGACACCACCGTATTCATCGCTGCGCCGATTGGTGCCGTCGCGCAGAAACTGGTCGAGCAGGTAGCCGTTAGCGGCATGGATTTCGACACCATCAAATCCGGCGTCCCTGGCATTTTGCGCGGCAGCGCGGTAATCGCCGATGATGCCCGGGATCTCTTCCAGGGTCAGCGCCCTTGGTGTGACGTAATCTTTCGGCCCTTCGTAGGTCAATGCCTGACCCTGTGCCGGTTTCACGGCACTGGGCGCAACCGGTAATTCACCATTCGGCTGCAGGGACGGATGTGAAATGCGGCCTACATGCCAGAGTTGCAGGAAGATCAGGCCCCCTTCATCGTGAACAGCCTTGGTGACCTTCTTCCAGCCGCTGACCTGCGCTTCACTGTGTATGCCCGGCGTAGCGGGATAACCTACGCCCTGTTCACTGATCTGGGTCGCCTCGGTAATGATGAGCCCGGCCGAAGCACGCTGCCGGTAGTACTCCACGTTCATTGCCGTGGGCACATTTCCTTCACCGGCGCGGTTACGTGTCAGCGGCGCCATTACGATACGATTGCGCAGTGTCAGGCCGTCAATTTCAATGGGCGTGAACAAATCTGCTGTTTGTGCGTCAGTGATTGCTCCTGTAGCGCTCATGAGGCACCTCCGGCGCAGCAGCTTGCCTGTGTGGTTGCAAAGGCCCGGTGACCCGGCATAAAGCACGGGCGGCCTGCCGACGTATTACCGCTGTCTGCCGTTTGTATCTCCGGATCAATATCGAGGTCCAGATAGCGGGCCGATTGTTCCAGGAACAAGCGGATGGTTTCATTGTCTTGCATGTCTTATTCTCCTTGATATGTCTGGTGTCAGCCTGGGGCCAGGTGTCTGCCTTCAGGCTGACACCGTTTGGAATAGACCAGTCTACTTAATTATCGAATAAATTTTTTTCAAACCAGAATTCTTGTGAACAGTATTTTCATGAATGACTTCATGGGTTTCACCGAGCGTGTTACCTTGGCGCGCAGGCTGGCACCCTGCCACCCGGTAAGTATGAAATCCGCCAGTTCACGCGTGTTGCTGTCTGCGGAGATCTCGCCGATCGCTTTCGCCTCGTCCAGACAATCCCTGAAATAACCGGACCATTCCCGAAATACGCCATCCAGCTTTTCCCTGAACACCTCGTTCTGACCGGCCAGCTCCTGGCCGAGGCTGCCGATGAGACAGCCCTGCCGGCACTCACAACCCTGCATGGATTTGATGCCGCTTTGCATGTACTTGCGTATGCGTTGCAGTGGCGTGACCGAGGCATCCTGCAGGTAGTCACGTAGCCGGGCATTGTATTCCCCGGCAAAGGACTCGATCACGGCGAGGCCAAAATCCTCCTTGCTCCTGAAGTAATGGTAAAACGATCCCTTGGGTACACCCGCCGTCGAGAGCACGGCATTCAACCCCGTGGTGTTGAATCCCTGCAGGGCGATGATGCCGGTGCCGACCTTGATCAATTCCTCTCTGGTTGTGGAACTGTGCATGCGTGGTAGAATAGACCAGTCGTCTAGTAAAGTCAAATCGGTGTGCGTGTTGTCCGGCGGTAAAAAAAACCGGGACCCGTGTCCCGGTTTAATCGTTCAGCAGCCGCGCCGGTTCCGGCCCGCATTTTTCACCAGCGGTTGTCAGGCGGGCAGCTCGGCGTCCGTAGTTGAAGGGCGGTAAGAGTACGGGCTAGCAGCGGCCTTTTTTCGCCTGTCCCGGAGGACAGAAGCGGCCGTGTGGATGTCCGTTGTAGTAAGTACCATGGTAACGGTGTCTTTTGCCGTCGTAATGGCCGTGCTCATCGTGGTAACCGGCGGTATTGACGGCGGCTCCGGCAGCGGCTCCAACACCGGCGCCGACTATGGCGCCATCGCGTCCGGCAATGACCGCGCCCACGGCGCCGCCAACGGCACCACCCACGGCGCCACCGACGGCTGCATCCAGAACCATATCGTTTGCTGTAGCAGCGGTGGACACGGCCAGCAGTGCGGACATTGTCAGTAAATGCAATTTTTTGTACATGGTTATCCTCCTGTTGTTTTCTGCAGGGTTGGACCGTATTTCGCCGATGTGTTGCAGTAAACAGTCCGGATCGCCGCCTGATTTGTGATGCAGTTTTGATATGAACCGGTAGAATGTGACGCTGTCAGCTTTTCGCGCATGGCTGTGCGTAGCAAACATTCGATCACGGGGAGGGTGATGAAAGAACCGGTAACACTGAACCTGGCGTTGCAGGGCGGTGGTTCGCACGGTGCATACACCTGGGGCGTTATCAAGCGTCTGCTCGGGGAGTCATGGATTCGCATTGAAGGTATTTCCGGGACCAGTTCGGGGGCTGTCAATGGTTGTCTGCTGGCCAGTGGATTGTCCGGAACCGCCGCGCCGGAGGTTGCGCTGGATGAATTCTGGACGGAGCTGGGCAGGAAATTCACCAGTATATTCATGCCCAGCGACGAGTTGTTCAGATTTCCCTTTATGGGCGGGTCAGCAAAAAACCAGGCCCTGGAGATGTTTCTGAGCATGACCCAGAGCTACTCACCTTATCTGTTCAATCCCGATAACCTCAATCCGCTGCGTGAACTGCTGCAAGAATTCATTGATTTCGGCGGCATAAGAAAAAACCGGGATGTACGTCTGTTTCTGGCGGCGACGAATGTCAGAACCAGTAAATTGAGGATTTTCAAAGGTGAAGAGCTGACCGTCGAACATATCCTGGCCTCCGCCTGCCTGCCGTCGGTTCATCACCCGGTGACCATTGACAACGAGACCTTCTGGGACGGCGGCTTTACCGGTAACCCGTCACTTTATCCGCTGATTTTCAATTGCCGTTCAGCGGATTTGCTCATAGTGCTGTTGCAGCCGCGTATCAGGAAATCCGTTCCCGCCAGCCCGGAACAGATCCGCGAACGCATTTTGGAAATTGCCTTTCAATCAAACTTCATGCGCGAAATGCGCGCCATTGCCTTTTCAAAACAGATCATCGGCGACAATGTCGATACCATGGGAGTGCTGGAGAGACGCCTGCATGAACTGCGAATTCATATTATTCATGCCGATGAGGATTTGAAAGATCTGGATAACCTGAGTCGCTACAACGCATCGCCCGATATGCTGGAACAGTTGCATGATGCGGGTTATCGCTGCGCCGGGCAGTGGCTGCAGAAAAACGCTGACGCGCTGGGAAAGAAAGGTACAACCAGCCTTGAAAGCTATTCGGACTATCCCTTGTAGTGTCAGGGCAGATGCGGATCTGCAAAGCAGGATGAACAGTATTCATCCGGCGGTTTCTTCAGCAGATCCGGAGTCAGCTGCAGCAGCGGGTTTCCCTGACTCGGCAACGGGAACGACCAGATTGTGCATTGAACGCAGGCGATGCGTAGCCTTGACGGCCTGTCGTCCGATTCTTCGCAGCAGGTTTGCCTGCTGCAAACGGGCATCCACGGTGACCATGCCGAGTTTGCCTTCACTGCCTGCTTTCAATAACTGAAACTTCAGGGCTTCATACTCCTGTTCCAGTTCCTTGAGCAGGCCGTCAATCTCCGTCATATCACTTTCTTCTTCAAGGGTGTCGATTGTAGCCAGTAAACGGATGCACAGGTGTTTATAGAGGTTCAATGCGGTTGAAATCTGCTCATCAGTGATCTGGCCCCGGGTCTGTAGATCGATGTAATCCTTGCACATGTCTTCCAGCAAGGCGTATTGCTGGGCAACCTGGATCAGCATGGGCAGTGACTGGGCAATGTTCTCCGGCAGATCTTCCCGGCTCAGCCTGGCAACGTATTTGCCGATTTCCACAGTCAGTTGTTCTACCTCGGATGTTTCATCTGTCACTGCATCGGTTTCCATGCTGATGACACTCTGTATGTACTGCAGCACCATGGTTCGGGTTCTGGTCAGTTCCTTGAGCAGGGTCTGTATGGCAACGGCGGGCACCTGTAACGATGTGACATCCAGGTACATGGGCCGGCTCGCGACTTCACGGGCGGAGACAAACCAGCGTTGCAGGATGCTGACCATGTATTGACTCATCGGCCACATCAGCAGTACACCCAGCAGGTTGAATGCGGTATGGAACAGGGCCAGAGTTACCGCCGGTGCACTGGACATATACAGAACTGTTTGCACCAGGGCAATCAGGTTGAGTATGGGCGCCACGATAATAATGGCGATGGCGGCGGTGATCAGGTTGAAGAAAACATGACTGGCGGCCACGCGTTTGGCCGTTGATGTCGCGCCCAGCACCGCCAGGATGGCGGTTGTGGTCGTGCCCAGGTTGGCGCCAATCACGACCGCGGCGGCCGAAGTCAGGGGCACCAGGCCACTTTCCGCGGCCCCGAGTGTGATCACCATGGCGGCGCTGGATGACTGCATCAGCGTGGTCAGCATAATACCGATGAACATGTACAGGAGCATGATGCGGAGTCCGGCATCTTCCATGCCCGGTAGGGTGTAGCCGGAGAAGTGGTCTATAAATCCGGTTTTCAATACCGAGATGCCGAGAAAGAACAGGCCGAACCCGGCAATAGCCTGGCCGATGGCGGCGCGGCGGGTTCTGATTCCCGTCAGTCGCAGGATCATGCCGGTACCGATCAAAGGCAGGGCAAAATATTCAATATTGACCTTGAAGCCCACCAGGGCAACGATCCACCCGGTCATGGTGGTGCCGAGGTTACTGCCGAAGATGACCCAGATGGCCTGTTCCAGTGTCAGCAGGCCGGCATTGGCAAAGCCGATGGTGGTAACGGTTATTGCACTGGAGGACTGCACCAGGCCGGTGATCATGAAACCTGTTCCCAGCGCGCGCGTACGGGTGTTGGTCCAGGAATACAATATGTCACGCAGGGTATTACCGGCTGCAAGCTTGAGCCCGTCGCCCATCAGCCACATGCCAACCAGAAAAAGCCCGAGGCCACCGAGAACGGCATTGCCAGCGGCGAATATATCCATAGCGGTACCAGTCACCCCCGAAACTGAACAGCCATTATAAGCTTGTTCAACCTGGAGAACGAAAGTTGAAGTTTCAGTATTGCCCGGCAAATGCTCAATAGTTCCGTTGAAAATCTATTCGTTGAATTGCCAGAGTTTGTCAAACAGCTCCGAGAACGTATTGGTTTCGATGGAATAAATGATATCGGCGCCCTGAGATATTCCACTTTCGGATTGTACGCTCCAGTGATCGGTCAGCCGGTAATTCACCAGGAACGACCAGAGCTGGTTAAACGGGTTGAACGAGGATCGAAAAGTGAGGTTCGGTGAAATGCGTTTGGCGGCGCTGACGGAGGTGTCGTTCACTGTGCTGCCGGCGCCTACCGAAAATTCATCCAGTCTGAACAGGTTTTCGATTTCATTGGTGAGTATGGACGATTGTTCCGCGCCCAGGGATAACGCGGCCTGGGCCAGCAGTCCGGCTTCTTCACTGGATGCGCCGCTGATCGGACGGCCGGTGATCAGCCAGGACAGGGTATCGGCATCGGATTGGGCCGGTTCGGAATACAGGGTCAATCGCGGTTGCCGGGCATAGCCGTCAACCCGGACACCGGGGCGTACCGACAGGTTGGGGCGATAAGCGCGTACGGACAGGGCGGGATTATCCAGCGCTCCGGCAAATTGCAGTTGTCCCTTTTCAATGACGAGGTTCTGGCCGTAAGCGCGGTAACTGCCATCGGTGAGATTCACGAATCCCTCGCCGCGGGGCTGATACACGCCGGCGGGTTTGATCACCCGTATATCCCCGGCCAGCCCGGTATTCAGGCCAAAGCCCTGGATGTGGATATCCGGGCCGAGGTCGGCTGTAATATCCACATCGACCCGGTTGCGAATGAAGTCACTGCCGCTGTTGCCTTCCGGTACGGGACGGGCGCCGGCCTGTTTCGACTGCACGATGGTGGTATCCGGGGATACGCTCACGGAATCTTCCGGGAGACTGGTGACCAGAAGTTCCAGGCGCGGAATGTCCAGGGAACCGCGCACGTGGTGAAGCGCAAGGCTGCCGTGAAATTCCAGATCCGGTGAAACATCCACGCTCATATCGGCGGTGCGTACGGCGGGAAACCCATCTCCCCGCAAGGTCAACCGGTATGGGTAATCCTGCTCTGCCAGCAGATTGATCTCGCCATTCAGCGCCAGTTGCCTATCAGCACTGCCGAGGGTGGCATCGAGCAGCACCTGTTCAGGCGTTTCTCCGCTATGGAATTCACCGTGAATACGATCAAGAACGAGTCCAATGGGGGGTACGGTCAGGCGTCCATTCAAGAGCCGGAAGTCACCCTTGATCCGGGGTTCTGTCGGTGTGCCGCCGGCCAGCGCCGAGATCTGAAAGGCCCCCTTCGATCCGGACAGTGCAGGTTCTATTCGCGCCAGCCAGTCAATTTGCTCAAGGCCGAGGTCGAGCCTGGCGTCCAGTGCCTGTTCCCCCGCCAGGTTGATGTGGCCTGCAAAATCCAGATCAAAATAACCTGGTGATCCCAGTCGCAGCTTCCATGTTCGCTGATCGGGTGTGACATTCGCTGACAGCGATAGCATCGGTACCTCAAGGGTTTCCAAGTCATCCCCCGTCCCCGCACTGACCCGGGCGCCGCTACCCTGAAGCTCTGCCTTGAGGTCCCAATCCGAGTGCCTGTGCCGGGCTTTAATATCGCCGGATACGGTGCCTTGCAATGACACCGTTTCCGGCAGCCAGGGGTGCATGAGACCCAGTGGAAGTTGTTGCACGCGGGCACTGATATCGAGCGCCTGATCCGGATCGACGCGACCGGCCATGCAGAATTGCGCACTGTCCTGTGTCAGGCATGTGTTATCGAGCTGCAGTTGACCGGAATCCTGTTGCCATTCAAGCGCGGCGGGTGATGCCAGTGACCAGGCGCCGGTATCCGGGGTGTCCACTTGCAAGCGTTGTAATATCCCCTGCCAGGTTCGATCCATCCAGCTGCCGTCCAGTTGTGCGGACAAGGTCATGTCGTTACCGTTTGCTGCCACGTTAACGGTGTGTGCCCGGGCCAGCCCCGAGCCGCTGATCGTGACTTCATCCAGGATCAGATCCTGGTATTGCAGCGTGCCTGTTTGCAGTGTAATCGAGGATTGTTGCCCCGCTCGCAGATCAATCGCCGAGTCGGCCTTCAGAGTGGCGATACGAAGTTCCCGGACAAGGATATCCGCGCCATCGAGTTGTCCGCTGATGCGCGGTTGTTCCACCGTGCCGTCGATATCAAAACGGCCTTTGAGGTTGCCGGCCAGGTTTGCGGAAAACTCCGACATGTCTTTTATATCCAGATCCAGGTAACCGGAAATGGAATTCTCCAGGTTGAGTTCCATATCGATACGGTTCTCGCCCGAAGTCAGGCGCAGGGTTTCGACCCGGAGCCGGTCTGCCCGGCGCGTGATCAGTGCCTGGCCCGCAAGCGTATGGCCACGCCACTCGCCCGCAAGCGAGGAAATATCAATGACGCCGTTCAACTGCTCCTCTTGGTAGTCGAGATCGAGTCCGGCAATCAGATCCAGCCGCGTCTTCAGATCAGCCTGCAATCCCTCGAGATCCAGGTCGTGTCCGCGAAGATCCAGCCGTGCCCGGAGTATGTCCGCTAACGTGACCACACCCGTGGCCTCGATGCGGCCGTCAAAAATGTCAATGTTCAGCTCGCGTATCGTCAACTCCGGCTCGGTCCATTGCGTCTCTGCCTGTACCGACAGCGGACCTATAGGCGTGGACTCGAACCGAGACGTGATGCTTGCATTCAATGCTGACAGCGGGCCGCTGATGTGGATGTTACCGTGCGGGCTTTGCAGTGACGGCCGCTCGTCCAGCGGAATATTCAGGCCGGTCCAGTCCAGCGTAAGATCCAGCCGTGTTTCCCTGTCCGGGGACATATCGGCAAGGCCGTCGAGTTGCGATACAAAGGGTTGCAACAGCTTGTGTGTGATCGAAAACTGATCATTTTCATAGTGGATGTTCGCCCGTCCCGTATAGGTGTTGACAACATCGGTCGCCCCGGACGGGGCCAGGTTCCAGTCGAACATTGCCACGGTCGCCGGTTTGGTATTGCCGGGCAGGTCAACCTTGCCCATGACAGTCAACGCGACGGCGGTGCCGCTGGCGGTGTGAGCCGAAGCCGTGAGATCCACGAGCGCGATTTGCGGCTTCAGTGTGAGTTCAAACTGAATGGGTCCGGGTTTGTATACATGGTTTTGCAACGGAGCCGGTACAGGCCCGGTCAGCGTGCCGGCAACATGCCCGTCAGGTTGCTCACCGGCAAGATTCATCTCTCCATCGATATCGAGATGTATAAAATCAGCCTCCATGTCCATTGCCGCATGGGCGTCATCGGCAGTCGACCGCAGGGCAAAGCGGGTTCGCGCATTCAGCACCAGGGCGGCCAATGTACCGCCTGCATCCATCCGGCCTTCTGCAATTTTGAGTGTTCTGCCTTCCATTACCGTGAATTCAACCGGCTCCCAGTCCATGCGCAGATCAACTACAGGATCGTCGTTGAAGTCGATACGACCGTCCAGGTGAACGTTGGATGGTTGCGTGAGATCGTGCTCGATCTCCATCACCCCGGCCAGCCAGGTTATATCACCGCGGCCGGCGAGGTTGTACGGTGATTCGGGCACCGTTGCCACACTCTGCCATTCGAAAGTGGCATTGATGTCGGAACCGGCGCTGCTCTTCGGCAGGGCGGCATCGGCTTGCAGATCGATTTTCAGTGATTCACCATCCGCTGTAAGCAGCGCGGTTGAAACACGGGCCTCGGCAAAAGCGGGATTACCCGTAATGGTGAATTTTACCGGGCCTGTTGACTGTGCGTAGTCACGAAGGCCGTCGGGTAAAGCGGCGTTTATCTGCCCGTGCAGATCGAATACGGGTGTTGATTTCGCCAGGTTGATACGGCCGTTGATGATCAGATCGACCTGTGCAGCAAGCTGCAGTTGCATAACCAGATCGTCCTGCCGGCCGCCGATGCGAAGTTGTCCACTGGCCGGTGCATTGTCAATCGCGCCTTCCCAGTGCAGTTCCATGTTCATCCGTGGCCGTGCGGCGACGGTCAGGCCGGCCGCGCCGCTCAGCGTTTGATCCCCGGATTGCACACGAATATCCTTCACCTCGGCGACAGACTCGTCCACGCTAATCCCGGCTTCAGCGCGATCCATCCGCCAGGGTTTGTCATTGACACGTAGTTCGGTCTCCGTCAGTTGCAATTGGTCCACCTGGATGCGCAGGGGTAATGCGGGCAGCTCGATTAACGGGATGTCAGAGGCTTCGGAATCATCACCGGCGGCCGTGATCGTCAGGCGGTGAATATCGAGCGTGTGGATATGCAACCGGCGTTGCAATAATTCCGCGGGTGACCAGGCCAGGGTGATGTGCTCCGCCGTGATCGAATTGCCGGCTTCGTCGCGGTATCGCATGTTCCGCAACCGGATGTTATCCAGTAATCGGCCTTGCATGGTTTCGAATTGCAGCGGAATATCGTTGTCATCGATGATCCGTTGCAGCAGCCAGCGTGAACCGCTTTCACTGGCCAGCAGGCCCAGGGTCACCACAAGGGCGATGACGCAGAACGTCACCAACACCACGGCCAGGCGCAGGAACTGTTTCAGTATCACAGGTCCGGACCTACGCGAAGATGAAACCGGATCACGGTATCGTCATCATCCAGCGGATGGGCGAGATCAAGGCGCACGGGACCTACCGGCGAGCGCCAGCGCAGCCCGAGGCCGACACCGGTTTTAAGACCCGTATTTTCACCGGGACCGCCGAATGCATTGCCGGTGTCCACGAACACCGCCGCCCCCCAGTTTCCAGTCAGGTATTTTTCCAGCTCGAGACTGATGATGCCGAGGTAACGGCCGCCAATAACGTCACCGACATCATTCACCGGGCCGAGATCCTGGAAATCATAACCACGGATGCTGTTATCACCGCCGGCGAAGAAACGTTCAGACGGCGGCAGGGAACGGAATTCGTCCACCCACATGGCGCCGAGGTCCGTACGGATGAAGGAACGTACCTCCAGGGGCAGGGTTCGCAGGTAATGGGCGTGCAGGTTCGTGCGCAGGAAACTGGTCTCCGAAACCAGCGCTTCTGCAGCGCCGCGCAGTTCAAGGTTCAGATCCAGTCCCTGTTCCGGGTAGAGTTCATCATCCACGACGCGGCGGCTCCAGCGCGCACCGGGAATCAGAAAGGTCACGGTATTGTCTTCAGATCCGACTTCGAAATCCTCGCGCGTCAGGTTAATGAAACGATTTTCCATGATCCGCCAGGGACGGCGCTTGCTCTCGTTGACTGACAGGTTGGCGACACGGGTTTCGAAGGTATCCAGATCTTCCCGGCGCAGACCGGCACTGAAGCGCAGCCACTCATCGGCGGGATGTTCACGCGGGATCTGGTAATTGGCCGACAGACCCTGTTCGGTCTGTGACAGTCTCGCTTCGCTGCCCAGGCGATGTCCACGGTCATTCCAGCGCCGGTTGGTATAGCCAAGACGGGAACGCACACCGACATCCGTGGCAAAGCCCAGTGCGGCGGAAAATACATGACGCTCGGATGGTTTTACATTGACCTTGACCGGGATGGACCGGCCGTCGGGCGCAGACAGCTGCGGCCGTGCTTCCACTTCGCGAAAGTAACCGCTGCCACCCAGGCGATCCTGTATCGCCACGACCTGTGCGGCCTCATAACGGTCGCCTTCCGGCGCTTCCAGTAAACGCTCGACCAGGTCCTCGCGCAGCACGGCGGGGTCCTGGATTACCTCGATCTCGCCAAGCAGGTAACGTTTTCCGCTGTCATAATGAATGATTGCCTCAGCGACATAGGGATCCATGAGGATTTTCAATTCGCTGTGAATAAAGCGGCCATCCAGGTAACCCAGCTCGGCGGCCGTGGACTCGATGCGCGATTTTGTGGTGCTGTAATCACCGTGGTTGAGCGCCTTGCCTTTCTGCAGCGGCAGGTTGCGCACGCGGTGATTGAACATGTCATCCCCGGCGGCTTCACCTTCGATTACGAGTTCGACCCGGTCCACCTGCATGCGCTTTCCGGGCTCAACTTCGATCACGGCCGTGTGACACTCGCCCGTGGGCTCGAAATGAATGCCGATTTTCGCCTCGTAGTAGCCGTAGGCCTGCAAGGCCTGTGTTGCCTCGGATGTTGTTTTGCTGGCCCGTCGTTGCAATATTCCGGCGGGTACGGAGCAATGGCTGCGGGAGATCCCCACGTGGGCGCGGATGTTGTCCGCTACTTCTTCATCTACGCCCGTTACACTGACGCTAATGACAGGTTCTTCAGTGCCATTGCCGGTCTCGCCGTTTCCCGATTGCGAGTCCCTGTCACCAAAAGGCAGCCAGGCGCAGGCGGCGAGTTGAGTCAGGGCGAGCAGGAGTGTCAGTGATCTGTGCATTTTTCATATAACAGTGTTATACAGCCAGGTTCGGATGATTCGATAAAAGGCGCGTTACGACCGGGAAACCTGCACACGCCGGCTGTAATTCATGGATTGACCCGTTTCTGGTGAATCGCAGGAGGTTGCCCCTTCCCGGGCCGGAGGTTTTTATCACATCATCGTTGAATTGAAAACCGGTACCATGAGTTATATCCCGGCTGACCGGGCTGCTTTTATGAAGCCCTCAGGGAATCCGGCAGACAGTTGTTAATGTCAGACAGTCCTGCCACGGTTAAGTTTATACGGACAGGGACTCCAGGCACAGGTGCGTTACAGGGGCCTTGTCAGCCCTGGCAGGAGGCTTCCAGCAATACCTGGTTAAAAACATCCAGCACCGGCTCGAGTCCGTGTTCCCTGCGCCAATGATCCTGCAGATTATAGGCCTCAACCTCAAGGTGGCCGAGGCAGGTATGATCGTGAACATGATTCCGGTATTGAATGTAATGCGCCAGTTCATGCAGCAGACCGGACACCTTGTGTTCGCTGTTCATGCTGAAGTCCATGCCCAGGTAAATGGTGAGATGTTTATCATAAAACGCCCGCAGTCCCGATGCATTGCACGTGTCAAAATCATTGATGCCATACAATTGACAGAGGTTGTGGCGGGTGGTCATGACGATATTGGGCTGGGGAAAACCGATATCATAGGAGGTGTTTGCGGATAACCATGTCAACAATGCCAGAACCAGTTCGCTCATCAATCAGTCCTCACTCTCTGTTGATAACAAACACGTCATTCAGGAACCTGAAGTTTATGTCAGCATTTCCTTTTTTACATTTTTGTTACAAACAGTATAGTGGAACTGTAAAGAGACTCCAGACTGTGGTCATCACTTCCTTGCAGTGCATCATTCAGGGTGTGTGTAATACTCAAGTGGAAGGTTGAAAAAACAGAAGTCGTTATTTTTTCATTGTCGCAGGCTGGTGTGAGGGCACGCTGAACCAGGTTTCATCTTCCAGCCGCAGTGCCGAGAGTTTTCCACCCCAGAGACAGCCGGTGTCTAACGGATAGACATTATAGTCAGTGAAGTTGCTTTCATCCCCCAGGTACACTGTGGACCAGTGACCAAACACGATTTTCTGTTTCGCACTTTTACGGTCAGGGTAGCGATACCACGGTATCAGGTGTTTTGACTGCGACCCTGGTGGACCTTTTTCGCTGTAATTCATATGGCCTTTCTCATCCAGGTAACGCATGCGTGTGAAACAATTCACCACGCAACGCTGACGATCAAAATCACGCAGTGATTCGGACCAGTGTTCCGGTTCATTACCGTACATAACCTTCATGAAGTCCTGATGCCGGTCGCCCCGCAGGGTGTCTTCGACTTCAGCGGCGAGGTCCAGCGCCAGGGCAATGGACCAGGAGGGGAACAGGCCGGCATGCAGCATGCAAAAACCGGTTTCCTGATCCCGGACCATCAAGGGCTGATGTCGCATCCAGTGCAGCAGTTCATTGCTGTCCGGACTTGTCAGAATTTTTTCGAAGGTATCCTTGCGGCCGGCCGGACGAATACCAAGGGCGACTGCGAGCAGGTGCAGGTCGTGATTACCCAGAACCGTAGTTGCACAGAATTCGTGCTCCACCGCGAAACGCAGACAGGCCAGTGAATCCGGGCCACGATTGACCAGGTCGCCGGTGAACCACAGCCGGTCGCGTGCGGGATCGAAATTAATTGTATCCAGCAATTCCTGCAGTTCAGTATAACAGCCTTGCAGATCGCCGATGGCATATGTAGACATGGTGATTAGTAAATGGTGAATAGTGAGCGGTGAACAGTGAACAGTATACAGTCAAATAACTTATGAGCATTTTTTTACAAATCACTATTCACCATTCACCAATTATCAGTGCAATATATTCGGTGTCGACAGGTTAAATACCGCAATCGGCGCATCGAACGCGTGACCGTCGTCGGCCACCATCTGGTAACTGCCCTGCATGCAGCCTACCGGTGTTTCAATCATTGTCGCGCTGGTGTAGCGAAAGGATTCGCCGGGCCTGATATGCGGTTGCGCACCGACGACGCCTTCCCCCCTGATTTCCTGTACCTTGTTATTGGCGTCGGTGACTATCCAGTGGCGGCTGATCAGTTTTGCAGCAATATCGCCGCTGTTGGTCATGGTGATGGTATAGGCAAACACATAGCGGGATTCCTCCGGATTGGATTCCTCCTCCAGGTACAGTGTCTGCACCTGTACATCGATCTGGTAATGCCGGTGCGTGGACATAGGCACGGTGATCCTCGTGTGCTACAGGCAGACAAGTTTAACCACAACCCGGGTGTTTTAGGAACCTCTGATTAAATCAGAGGTTCCTGCATGACAGGGACAACATGCATGGATGCATTAGTGTCGCGGGAGGACAGGAGTCCGGAGCGACTGTCATGCCAAAATCAATGCTTCCAAGGCCTTGATTTTGAGCGGCAAATAAAAATCGCATTTTTATTTGCCGTGCTCTGATAAGTCCTGGATGGACTTATTCAGAGCTTCCTTAAATATACCGGACGCTGTCTGGAAGTTACTTACAGTGACCGGTCAAGCCGGCGCAGGGTGACGGCTTCCTGTACATGCCGGGCGGTGATCGCCGGGTCATTGGCGAGGTCGGCAATTGTACGTGCAACCTTCAGTACACGGTGCAGGCCACGGGAAGACAGCCCCAGTCGATCCACGGCATTACGCAGCATTTCCCGACTCTGTTCGTCAATGTGACAATGCTTTTTCACCTCTGAACTGTCCATGCGGGCGTTGCATTTGCCCTGGCGGGACATCTGAATCGCGTGGGCGCAGATTACCCGGTTCCTCACCGCTGCACTGCATTCCGGTGTCGTCTGCAAGTTGTCATCCAGCAGTTCGCGGGTGATGTTGGGGACATCCACGTGCAGATCGATGCGGTCGAGTAACGGTCCGGAAATCCTCTGACGATAGCGGCGAATGAAATCCTCGCTGCACTGGCAGCGGTTGCGATTGTCACCCAGGTAGCCGCACGGGCAGGGATTCATGGCTGCCAGCAACTGGAATTCAGCCGGGAAACGGGTTTGCCGCGCCGCGCGGGAAATGCAGATGCTGCCCGATTCCATGGGTTCGCGTAACACTTCCAGTACCTGGCGGCTGAACTCCGGCAACTCATCCAGGAACAGCACGCCGTGGTGCGCCAGCGAAATTTCACCGGGCCGGGGTGTGCTGCCGCCGCCCACCAGGGCCACGGCCGAAGCGGTATGGTGCGGTGATCGGATCGGTCTCTGTTGCCACAGCCGCGCATCAAATCCCTGCTGGCTGATGGAGGTAATCGCGGCGGATTCCAGTGCCTGTTGTTCGGTCATTGGCGGCAGGATCCCCGGCATGCGTTCGGCGAGCATGGTCTTGCCGGTTCCGGGGGGTCCGATCATCAACATGCCATGGCCACCTGCTGCCGCGATTTCCAGCGCCCGCCTGGCCATGTATTGACCGTGAACATCAGCGAGATCCTTGTAGCGGACATCCGTTTGCCTTGCCATGGAGGCAGCGCCCGGTTGCAGCGGTTCGATACCATTGAGATGGGCGCAAATGCGCAGCAGATGATCGCTGGGCAGCAATTCAACATCGTTGACCAGCGCGGCTTCCGCGGCATTGGCGGCAGGCAGGACAAGGCAACGCCCCGTGTCCCTGACAGCCATGGCGGCAGGCAACGCGCCGCGAACCGGCTTCAGTTCCCCGGCCAGGGACAGTTCACCCAGAAACTCCATCCCCCCCAGGCCGTTGGTGCGAATTTGACTGGAAGCCGCGAGGATGCCGATGGCTATAGCCAGATCATAGCGGCCGCCTTCCTTGGGCAGATCCGCCGGCGCCAGACTGATGGTGATGCGATTCAGCGGAAACTTGAACTGGTTGGTGATGATGGCGCTGCGTACGCGGTCCTTGCTTTCCCGGACCGCGGTTTCCGGCATGCCGACGATGGAAAGCCCCGGCAAACCGCTGGACAGATGCACTTCCACGGTGACCGGCGGTGCGTGAATACCGGTCTGGGCGCGACTGTTGATGACAGCGAGATGATTCATAGTCCCTTATGCGTAAGGCCTCCTGGCGGTGAATTAAATAACAGGTACTAATGTACCTCATCGCGTATGGCTGCAACAGCTTTACCTGCTTTGCTGTTACCTGTTTCCCTGTTCCAGCGCGGCCTCGAGTTTTTCCACCTGCTGCTGCAATTCCTCTATACGCAGCCGCGTTTTTGCCAGCAGGCGGGCCTGGATGTCGAATTCCTCGCGTGTCACCAGATCCATATTCTTCAATGTGGCAATCAGGGTAGCGCGCAATTTCTGGTTGAGTTCTTCCCGGACCAGGTTCGGGTCTTCCGGTATTACCTTACCGATTTTCCTGACAATATCGTCGATGGTCTCTTTGCTGAAATGCATGTCTTGAAATCTCCAGATGTTTTGTTTTTACAACAGTGGGTTAAGTTAACCCTAATATTGCATAAATTTTTGGCGCAGGACCGCTCCGCTCCTTCTATAACAGCATTTTCCGGGCCGTGCTCGCTTTTTCCAATCCTCACATAGAGTGAGCTATGCTCCGGTTGGAAAAATCTGCGCGCGACCCGGAAAATACCGCTCTAAAAGCCCCTGCATCCAAAAATTTATGCAACGTTAGGGTGAATTGTAGTTCCGGCAGGCCGTACACGCTCATATTCGTTTATCTCGCACATATGCGGTGCAACATAAACAGGTTAATGGGTACTTTAAGTGCATTAATCAATCAGGGAACTGGATATTTATTTAACGTTGTGTGTGAACTTCAGGACCTATCTTACTATTTCAATACAATTAAAAAATTCCGACTGTGTTCATTTTACAACCTGGCACGCAGAGTGCTGAACAATAACAAACAATCGCTGAGATGTTTCAGTACAAAAAAGTTTGTTGCTTCAGTTTCTTTCAATCAACTCTGTGGGGTAAATAATGATGATGAACAAGACATCGACCTGTTTAATCGCCGGCGCCATGGTCCTGGCCGCTTCTTCCGCAACAGCACAGGATTCGGCGCATGAATTCAGCGCCAATATTGCGCTGACAACAGATTACCTGTTTCGCGGCATTTCACAAACCGACGGCAACCCCGCTGTCCAGGGTGGTTTCGATTACAATTATATACCTTACGGTTTTTACGCCGGGGTCTGGGCCTCCAATGTCGACTTCAGCGGTTGCTGCGGTGACGATGACAATATCGAGATTGACTACTATGGCGGTTTCGCCGGTGAATTCACTAATGGTCTCGGCTGGGACGTGGGTGGAATCTACTACCAGTATCCCGGCGATGATGGTGACGATGATTATGTGGAAGCCTACGCCGGTCTGGGTTATACCTTTGACGTACAGCTTGAACCCACTGTTGGCGTCTACGCTTACTATTCTCCGGATTTTTTCGGTGAGACCGGTGATGCCATTTATATAAATCCAACCCTGGATCTGTCCTTGCCCATGGGCTTCGGTCTCGGTTTCGGCTACGGCTACCAGGATGTGGATGACAGCGGCGATTACAGTCACTTCAACGTCACCCTTTCCAGGGATATCGGCATCTTCGGTTTCGGTGTCACTTATGACGACAAGTTCAGTGAAGATGATTTCTGTGGCGGCGCTGATGTTTGTGACGATACGGTAACCTTTACCATTTCCAGCAGCTTCTAGCCAGGGATCCGCTGATTTAAACCAGGCACTTCCTTTTGATCATGCCGGGGCTGACCGCCCCGGCTTTTTTTTACCTTCCATACAGCCACGGTGGTCAAAGTCATGATTTCGTGACGCACCCTGATAAAGCCTCAAACCAATCCGCTGCACTAAAAGTGAGCAAATCCGGAAATAAAGCCTCTTCAATACCATCCAATCAATACGAAAAATAACATAACTTATTGTTAAATATGGTTATTTAAATAATGGCACAGATGCTGCTGAGCACATTGTGAAACAAGTGAATTCGTGAACCAGGCGGTCTGGATGTGCACACCCTGACCAACGTTTATCAACACGGGAGGAATACTCTTATGAAATTAATTACAGCGATCATCAAGCCATTCAAACTCGATGATGTTCGCGAGGCCTTGTCCGAGATGGGCGTTCAGGGAATGACCATTACCGAGACCAAGGGTTTTGGCAGGCAAAAAGGCCACACCGAGTTATATCGGGGTGCGGAATACGTCGTGGACTTTTTACCCAAGGTGAAACTGGAGGTGGCCGTTACGGACGACAAGCTCGACAGCGCCGTGCAGGCGATCACGGATGCCGCCAGAAGCGGCAAGATCGGGGATGGCAAGATTTTCGTCTCCTCGCTTGAGCATGTGGTGCGCATTCGCACCAGTGAAACAGGCGATGACGCCCTGTGACAATGCATCTATCTCTAGTTGAACTCAAGCCAATCAATCTCCAAGGAGGCTTTCGTGGAAAATCAAATCTTTGAATTACAATACGCAATAGACACGTTTTATTTTCTGGTCATGGGGGCATTCGTCATGTGGATGGCGGCCGGCTTTTCCATGCTCGAGGCCGGTCTTGTCCGTTCCAAGAACACGACCGAAATCCTGACCAAAAACGTGGCCCTGTATGCCGTGGCCTGCACCATGTACATGATTTGCGGTTATCAAATCATGTACGGCGGCGGCTGGTTCCTGTCCGGTATCGAAACCGTGGCCAATCTCGACGTTGAAGCGGCCCTCGCCGCATCGGCCGAGAACGGTTTCGATGGCGATTCCGTTTACTCCGGCGCATCGGACTTCTTCTTTCAGGTGGTGTTCGTCGCCACCGCCATGTCCATCGTCTCCGGCGCCGTGGCCGAGCGTATGAAATTGTGGGCGTTTATCCTCTTTGCCGTAGTCATGACCGGTTTCATCTATCCGATGGAAGGCGGCTGGACCTGGGGTGGCAACGCTGTGTTCGGCATGTACGAGCTGAGTTACAGTGATTACGCCGGCTCCGGTATCGTGCATCTGGCCGGTGCGGCTGCGGCGCTCGCCGGTGTGATTCTGCTCGGACCGAGAAAGGGGAAATACTCGGCCGAGGGCAAGGTCAACGCCATCCCCGGCGCCAACCTGCCACTGGCAACCCTGGGCACGTTCATCCTGTGGATGGGCTGGTTCGGTTTCAACGGCGGTTCCACCCTGAAACTGGGTGGCATTGCCGTGGCCAACGAGGTCGCTTATGTCTTCCTGAACACCAACGCAGCAGCGGCCGGTGGTTTGATCGCCGCCCTGATCGTCGCCCGTCTTATGTTTGGCAAGGCCGATTTGACCATGGCGCTGAACGGTGCACTGGCAGGCTTGGTGGCTATCACGGCGGAACCGGCTGACCCGACTGCCCTGCAGGCCACCTTGATCGGCGCCGCCGGCGGCGTACTTGTGGTCTTCAGTATCCTGACGCTGGATAAACTCAAGATCGACGACCCGGTCGGAGCGATATCCGTCCATGGCACGGTCGGGATTTGGGGCATTCTGGCGGTACTGCTGACCGACAGTGAGGCGACCCTCAGCGGGCAGATAGTCGGTATGCTGACAATATTCGTCTGGGTCTTTGTTGCCAGCCTGATTACCTGGGGTATTATCAAGGCCATTATGGGCATCCGGGTCAGTGAAGAGGACGAGTACGAAGGTGTGGATCTGTCCGAATGTGGTATGGAGGCCTATCCGGAATTTACAGCCTCAGGCTCACAATCCTGACAAAAACCCGGTTTTTCCAACCAGTGAGGGCGCCTGTGCAAGCAGGCGCCTTTTTTATTGAATTGCAAGAATATTGGTGCAAGCAGGGGTAATAATTGATAGCCTACTCTCTTTATTGATTAACTTTAATGTATGCATCCAGAAGGGGGTATTTCTATGAAGCTGGTAGCTGCGATTATCAAACCTTTCAAACTGGACGACGTACGAGAAGCCTTGTCGCAGGTCGGTGTTCAGGGATTGACGGTCACGGAAGTGAAGGGTTTCGGTCGTCAGAAGGGGCATACCGAGCTTTATCGTGGCGCGGAATACACGGTGGATTTTCTGCCCAAGGTCAAAATCGAAATCGCTGCCGATGATGACCAGGTGGAAAGTATCATTGAAGCCGTGAGAAATGCCGCCAATACCGACAAGATTGGTGACGGTAAAATTTTCGTGAGCAGTCTTGAACAGGCCATCCGCATACGGACCGGAGAGACGGGATCTGACGCACTCTAGACTCCTGAATCCAGTCTGCTGTTGTGCCGGATGACCGGCAGACGGTTGAGACTGTACATTCAAGAGAATTCGCCGGGAGCCGACTTAACTTACATTCATCTCGTCCACAGGATTTTTCCGTGCCGTGGCCGGTGTTTTTGAGTTTTGATACTGCTGATGTCAGAATATTCCGAGGATACCCTGAAAAACTACAGATGGAAATTTCGGGGCGCACCGGACAAAAATCTGTTTTTGTCAGGTCAGCATGTTCAATGGCAGGTACTGTTGAATATGTCAGCACATCGATGTGCTCGTGGAAATCCGGAGTACATCCGGGTTATTTGACAAGTTGATAACAACTCCCGGAGTGAAGTGAGCAGAGAATATCGAGATGGCCGGCCAGTTAATTGAAAAATCACTGTTAAAAAACTTTGTTCCGCCGAGTGCGCTTAATGCCGAAAACTTCCAGGAACTGGCACAAAAAACCTTCATTGAGGAGGTGCCTGCCGGTAAAACGATCTTCAAGGAAGGTGACACGGATCGTCAGTCTATCTATCTGGTCGATGGCCAGTTGAACATCACCAGCAGCAAGGGTGAAACCAGCGTGCTGGTTTCCGGCAGTGAAATAGCGCGACATCCCATAGCCAACCAACATCCCAGGAAACACACCTGTGTTGCCAAAACCGATGCCAGGATCATCCGTATCGACGCCGACTTGCTCGATATCCTGCTGACCTGGGACCAGCTTTCCGGCATCGAGGTCGGTGAAATACAGGTTGAGGAAGATTCCGGCAATGGCGATGCGGGTGACGGTGACTGGATGACACGCATCCTGCAATCAAAAGCCTTTCTGCAGGTACCCCCGGCCAATATCCAGGCCATGTTCATGCGCATCCAGGAAGTCCCGGTCAAGTCCGGCCAGGTCATCATCAAGCAGGGCGATGATGGCGACTATTACTACATTGTCAAAAGCGGCAAGTGCAAGGTCACCCGCACCTCCAAGACCGGATCGGAACTGACCCTGGCCACTCTCAGCGACGGCGATGCCTTCGGCGAGGAAGCCTTGCTTTCCGAGTCCAAGCGCAACGCCAACATTGTCATGACCACGGATGGCACCCTGATGCGACTTTCCAAGGAAGACTTCAATGAGTTGTTGAAAGAACCCATGCTCAGCTGGGTTACCGCGGCCCAGGCAAAGGAAATGGTCGCCAACGGTGCCACTCTCATCGATGTGCGTCTGGACAGCGAATTCAAGAACACCGGTCTCGAAGGTGCAATCAATATCCCGCTGTTCATGCTGCGGCTGAAAGCCGATTCACTGGATCCGCAGAAACAGTACATTCTTTATTGCGATACCGGCCGGCGCAGTTCGGCAGGGGCTTTCCTGCTCAGCGAACGCGGGCTCCAGGCCTACTGTCTGCAAGGCGGTCTGGCGGAATACAACAGCGCCTGACCGGCGCCGGCGCCGAGTAGGTGACGGCACAGTTCACATTGCATCCTGAAAAGGATAATTACTGTGTGATGGGTCATCCCGTCAGTCACAGTCTTTCCCCCGCCATACACACGCTGTTCGCCGAACAGACCGGTGAGCCGGTTTTTTACCAGGCCATCGCCGTCGAGCCCGGCGACTTTCACAACGCCCTGCTGCAATTCCGCGACGCCGGCGGCAAGGGCCTGAGTATCACACTGCCGTTCAAACCCGATGCCTTTGCCGCATCGGAACAACTCACGCAACGCGCCCGTCAGGCCGGTGCGGTGAATACCATCTGGTTCGATGAACAGGCCCGCGTGCATGGCGATAACACCGACGGTATCGGGCTGGTCACGGACATTCGGGATAATCAGGGAATACCGATTGGCGGTCGCCGCATCCTGATCCTGGGGGCCGGCGGCGCCGTGCAGGGGATCCTGGGACCGTTGCTCGCCGAGGCGCCCGCGTGCATTGTCATCGCCAACCGCACCATCAGCAAGGCCAGGGATCTGGTGAATGCCTTTGCCGGTGACGGGAAACTGTCTGCCCGCGGTTTCAATGAACTGGCCGGTGAGTCATTCGATATTGTCATCAATGGCACCTCGGCAAGTCTGAACGCGGCGGTGCCGCCCATCCCCGCCTGCGTATTTGCAGATGATGCGCTGGCTTACGATCTCATGTATTCAACTGAAGCCACCGTGTTCCAGTCCTGGAGCCGTGACCACGGCGTTAAACGCAGCCTGGACGGTCTGGGCATGTTGGTGGAACAGGCAGCGGAGGCATTCTATATCTGGCGCGGCGTCAGGCCGCAAACGCAGCCGGTGATTACAATGCTTCGCGGTTAATGGTGAGTGGTGATTGGTGATTGGTGAATAGTGATCGGGCATAATATTTTTGTAGCTTGTAGCTTGTAGCTTGTAGCTTGTAGCTTGTAGCTTGTAGCTTGTAGCTTGTAGCTTGTAGCTTGTAGCTTGTAGCT